>JGI24711J26586_10003553_pt1 | contig 10232 bp, 8 predicted proteins | sample BioPla3DNA1_FD_26586 | JGI IMG/M metagenome (IMG submission 26586)
CCCTCTTTCATCATCGCCTCTCTGAGGGCAAAAATGACATCCGAGCGGAGCTTTATTCTGTCTCTCATTTCCGGGTTTCGAAGATCCAAATAGCGATACTTGAGTCTTGCGCTCTCATCGGCCTCGCGGCTCTGTGCTATCTGGAACGGCAATTCCTGATGTATACACTCTCCCAAAACCTCGGCGCTCTCGAAAACTACTTCTATATCGCCTGTGGCCATTTTGGGATTTTTGGAACTCCGCTCTCTCACTTCTCCCCTTATCTCAAGCGCGGATTCCCTGCCTATCTTTTTAAAATTCTGTACTCCCTCGGCTGTCTCTGCCACTATCTGTGTAGTTCCGTAAAAATCGCGGAGGACAACAAACGAAAGCGAGGCCGAAACCTCTCTGACATTTTCTAAAAATCCGTTTAATATTACTTTTTTCCCAATATCGGCAAGGCGAAGTTCGCCGCAGTTATGCGTTCTTTTCATCTTATTCTTCCTCTTTTTTCTCGGCAATTAATCTTATATCGGCTGTTTGGGCTTTTCTCTTAAGTATCAGCTCCGTCGCTTCCTCAAGTGAAACTCCGCGCTGCTCCCCGCTTTTCATATCTTTTAGAGTGAGTTTATTTGAGCTTATCTCATCCTCACCCAGCAAAATCACAAACGGCACTCTTATTTTGTCTGCATACGAAAGCTTTGCTTTGAGCTTGCGCTTCTCTGTGTAAAGCTCTGTTTTTATACCCCGTCCTCTAAGCTTCGAGGCTATGCCTATGGGGCCTTTTAAATCCTCGACAAGAGGGATTATGAGCACATCGGCGCTGCTGAAACAGTCTTTGTTAAGGAGCCCCTGTTCGTCAAGGACATAGAAAAGTCTTGTGACGCCTATGGAGACCCCTACTCCCGGCAAGGACTTTTTGCTGTAGAACTCCGCTAAATTGTCGTACCTGCCTCCCGAGCAGATCGAGCCGATTTCGGGATGTTTGTCTAAAAAAGTTTCGTAGACGGTTCCGGTGTAATAGTCAAGCCCTCTGGCTATACTTAGGTCTATAAGCACCTTGTCCTCGGGCACCAAAAAATCCTTAAGACTCTCTATGACCTCTTTAAGCTCCTCGATTCCTGTAGAAAGCGTTTCGGTTTTATCTTTATACTGCTCAAGCTTTTCAAGTATTTCGGAGTTTGAGCCTGAAACTCCAAGGAACTTAAGCGTTTCGTCGATACTTTCTCTCTTTATTCCCTTGTCGCTGAGAATATTAATAACAGCCTTGAGTCCGATTTTATCGAGTTTATCGATAGTTTGAAGAATGAAAAGAGAGTTTTCGCGCTCCCCTATGTACTCAAAAAAGCCGTTTAATATTTTTCGGTTGTTGAGCTTTATCTTAAATTCGTCCAAACCCAGACTTGTTATTGTCTTGTAGATTACAGCCGCTATCTCGGCCTCGTAGATCAGTCCCAGCTCTCCATCGCCGATTATATCAACATCGGCCTGATAGAACTCTCTGAATCTGCCCCTCTGCGCCCTTTCTCCCCTATATACCTTGCCGATTTGATAGCGCCGGAAAGGAAAACTCAGCGCGCCGTAGTTTGCCGCCACAAATTTTGCCAATGGCACAGTGAGGTCGAATCGGAGCGCAAGCTCACTCTCGCCCTTTTGCATTGTATATATTTGTTTTTCGGTCTCCCCTCCTGCCTTGGCAAGCAGAACCTCCGCCGCTTCGATTATTGGCGTGTCAAGAGGTGAAAATCCGAACAGCTCATAGGAACGCTGCAATCTCTCGAGCAGCTCGTTCATTACAAGCTGATCGTCGGGCAGCAGCTCCATAAAACCGGAGAGCGTTCTGGGACTTACTTTCTTCATCTTATACCTTCTCCCTATAAACTATGCGGCGGGGCGGCCCGCCGCATTCTTATATAAACAAATTTTTATCTCGGCTTCGGGTTTACAATGTCGCGCCAGCTCAGGTCGCCTCTCTTAAGTCCCTGTATAAGCACCTCGGCTGTTGCAACATTGGAGGCGAAGGGAACTAAATATTGGTCACACAATCGCGCTATCTTGTCTATGCTCTCAAAGCTTGAGGCCGCCGGATCATAAAAGTAGAGCACCAAGTCTATCTCATTATATAAAATTCTGGCAGCTATCTGATCTGCGCCCAAGTCGGCGTTGAGATATCTCTCTATCTCGAGGCCTGTCGCCTCGGAGACAAGCTTACCCGTGGTATTTTCGGCACAGATATCATGCTCGGACAATACCCCACAGTATGCTATACAAAACTGAACCAGAAGTTCTTTTTTCCCGTCGTCTGCTATAAGAGCAATATTCATATGTTTTTTTCCTGCCTCCACTCATATTATTTCCCAAAGCAAATTATAATGTTTGCTTTATGCTTTTTCAAGCTCTAACGTAAAAGCGTATTCTCTCTTTCGGGCTCGCTCTTTCTATTTGAAATCGCAAAATAAGTATCCAGGATTTCCCTTGCTATTCTGGACATTGCCTTACCTTCGGAGCCTCGCTCCGCCACTATTGCAACGGCCACCTCGGGTTCTTTTGCCGGGGCATAGCAGATGAAAATAGCGTTGTTTGTTTTGAGCTCTCCGAGCTGCGATGTACCTGTCTTCGCGCATATTTCGCCCGGATAAAAAGCAAGCATTTCGTATGCGTTGCCTATCGGGTCGTTTGCAACCTTCCACATACCGAGCTGTACAGCCTTCCAGTTGTAATCGGCGGATTTTACTGTGGAAAGCACCTCGCCCTCTTCGTTCTCCTTTATTACTTCGGAAAAGTCGTTGCTCTTTATGGACTGAACTATTGACGCCGAATATCTTGTTCCGCCGTTGGCTATTGTGGCACAGAATTCCGCCAGTTGAAGAGGCGTGAAAAGACTGTCGGACTGCCCGATGCCCGCCTGCAGCGTGTCACCATAAACCCAGTTGTCGACGTCGTAGCGAAGGTGGGTGTCGGGATTTGCCATATTGCCGTAGGTTTCGGGAAGCTCTATGCCCGTCGGAACCCCCAGCCCGAAGTCGTGGGCATATTTTACCATCTTTGAGATGCCCATATTGTCGGAAATTGTATAGAAAAAGTAGTTGCAGGAATCTCTGAGGGCATCGACAACATCCTCTTCCGGGTGGGTGTACTTGAATGACGAATAAATCCAGCATTCAGGAGCATAGCCCTGGTCTATGTACTTTTTGAATATACCCTCACACTTAATTTTGTCATCTGTATTTATTATGCCCTCGGAGAGCGCGGCAATTGCCGTGCATGGCTTGAAGGCGGAACCGGGCGCATAGGCGCCCATGAGCGCTCTGTTGAAAAGCGGGTCATACTCCCTCTCCTGTATCTCTTCAAAGTTTTCGATTAAGTCTTGGAGATTGTATGTGGGATAGCTTGCAATAGCCAGAGGATGTCCTGTATTAACCTCAACCACTACAGCTGCGGCGCCCTGCACATCTTCTCTTATCTGGTCGGGTCTGCCCATAGCGGCAGCCTTCATGTTGTCTTCTTCTCTCTGTATTTGCAGTCTTTCCATGCCGGAGGCCAAGTATCTCTCTACAGCTTCCTGCAGCTGGATATCTATAGTGAGGTAGAGGTGCGCCCCGTGAACCGGCTCTCGATTGTAGAACTTGTTTATCACGGTGCCTTCGGATGTTTTGGTCACTGTAACCTCTCCGTCCTGACCGTGGAGATACTCTTCAAAAGCGAGCTCGACCCCGTCTTTACCTACTTTGGAGTCGGGAGCATAGCCCGTGCCGTCGCTGCGGACATACTTCTTATATTCGATGTCGTTCATAAGGCCGACATAGCCCAAAATGTGGGCTGCGCTCTGAGTCTTATATTCTCTCAAATACGAAGATTTTACCTCTATTATTCGGCTGTCCATACTCGAGAGCGCGGAAATCAGGTCCACTGAGGCATCTTCGACAAACACGTAGGGAGCCGTGTTTATGGCATAACGAACGTTTACTTCATATCTAATGCCCGCTATCTTGCGCATCTGCACGGCATCATAGGTGTTGTCAATCTCGTATCTTGTTCTGAAGTAGCTCATGAGTTCGACGGCAGTTGTCGACTCCGGAAGCTTCTTGTCCTTGAAATATGCCTCCAAAAGTGTCCTCTGCATACTGCTCATTTTTGTGTACTCAAAAGGCGGGGTCATGGTAATCGGAAGTTCGTCGATATACTTGTCTCCCGTCTCTTCGACCTTTGCAATCATCTCTAAAATGAAGGCATTCGGATCGGGCTGCGCAAAGAGCGCATCGGTGTTGAGTTCTAGATTGTAGCACTCGGTATTGGAAACCAAAATCCTGCCGTATCTGTCGCAGATATTGCCCCTTGAGGCAGTGACGGTTTCTTTACTGACTTTGTTTTCTCGGCTGGCCTCATAGTATTTCGTGCCGTCTATTATCTGAAGCTTATAGAGCGCAACAACATATACAGTTACCATGAAAGCCAAGGCCATGAAGAAAAATACTAATCTTGATAATTTAACTGTGCTGTTCATTTTTATTCCCCGGTTCGGCTTTTAAGAGAAGCCTGCTTGTAATTCTGCTGAGATAGAAGAAAATCGCGGCAAAAGGCAGCGACACTATCGCTTGCAATATAATCTTCCAGAGTATCAGCAGCGGATAGTACTGAGCATACAGAAACATCACGGTGATGCCCTGAAACACTCCGCAGATGAGATTCATAGCTGTTGCCAAAGCCATATACGCTAAAAAGCTCTTGTTGAGCAGCCAGCGTGAGAGAACTCCGGCGGCAAATCCCTCGAACGGCATTATTATTGTGAGCAGGACGCCGCTGCCCATTATTCTATCGGCTATAAGCCCTATGAAGAAGCCGAAATATGCGCCGGCATTTGTGTCTTCGAATAAACCTACGGCACAGACCGCTGCAGGGATAAGAAAGGGCTTGACATTGAATATTTTTACGGATGAAAACATGGTATCCTGTAAAAAAACAGCAATTATCATATATACCGTGTAGGCTATAAGCATACGGAATTTTCTTAAATCAATAATATCCTTCGGCATTATTCCACTATTTCAAAGTCCTTGATAATAAATACCTGTACCAGCTCCGAAAACGCACAGGCGGGCTCGAGTACCCCATACTCCACCAGACCGCTTGCCTCTGTTTCTATCTCCTTTATTCTGCCGATTATAAGCCCCTGCGGAATTGATCCGCCCTTGCCCGAAGTGACAACCTCGTCGTCTATAAACATCTGGGCGTCTTCCATGATGTAAGTTATTTTAGCATACTGTTTCTGCATAAGTTCATAGTCGCCGACGACCATGCCGACAACATTGTCGACACCGATAAGAGAACCTACGCCTGTAGCGACATCTATGACCGTACTGACCGTTGCCCAGCTCTCGCCGACTTCGGTCACTTGGCCGACAAAGGCGCCGTATTCGGATATGACCGCGTCTCCCTTTTCGATTCCGTGTTTTGTGCCCTTGGATATTGAGAAGGAAGACTCCCAGTTGGAACTCGTCCATGACACAATCTTGGCAGACTCTATGACATAGTCGACATGCTTTTCGGAAAAGTTGAGAAGCTCCCTAAAGCGGGTGTTCTCCTCGACCATTTCCTTTGCCTCTCTGACCTGTCTCTGCGCATCATAGAGCTGTATCCTGAGCGAGTCGTTTTCGGCNTTTAAGCTGTCGTACTTATAGATATAGCTGTAAAGTCCGCCGACCAGCTCGGAAATTGATCCCACGGCCCTTTGTATCGGCTCACGGACATTGCCTATCGCATTTGTGAGAAAACCNGCTTCATCGCCTGTTCCCTTAGCTATAAGCGCCATAAAGATAAGAACAAAAATTATTATCAGCAGTTTTACGCCTTGATTTTTAATAAAATCCTTCAAAACAAATTTACCCCTAGCATTTTTAAAAGCCTGTACAGCGTGTTTAACGGGAAACCGACCGCATTGTAGTAGTCACCTTCGATTTTTTTTATGAAGAGAGAGGCCTTTCCCTGTATTCCGTAAGAGCCCGCTTTATCCAAGGGCTCTCCGGTTTCGACATAGCCTATTATATCTCCATACTCAATATTATCAAAATAGACCTTTGTCAAGACCGCCTCGCTCAGAACTTTATCTCCCCTTATCACACAGAGCCCCGTCCAAACCTCGTTCATCCTGCCGCTCAGCCGCTCAAGCGTTTTTACGGCATCCTCAGGGCTCTCCGGCTTGCCGAAAATTTCGCCTTCAAAGGCCACCACCGTATCGGCGGCAATTATTATATCATCTTTTCCCCTTCTGCGTCTAACATCCAAGGCTTTTTCCAAACTAATTTTGAGCACAAAGTCTTTCGGGTCTTTTATATCGATATGCTCATCGTAGTCCGAGGGCTCAACAATATAATCGATGCCGAGCCGCTCCATAAGTTCTATTCTTCTGGGCGACGCAGATGCTAAAACAATGCTCATCTTACGCCCCTCAAATAGAGTCCGCGGCTGAGACCGTTCGGTCTGTATCCGCTTAAGCCCATGCACGCTTTGACTGTCTCCACACATTCTCGGGGCCCCTCGCCCGTAAATCTGATTCTGGCGCCCCAAATACCCATCCTCTTGAATTCGTCAGCCCTGTCGGCAATATAGACTTTTTTATCTCCGCTGACTAAATTTCTGCCGCCATACTCGCCGTCCACCGGATACACACTGCCCCAGTTATCGGACATATTGGCACGCATAGCCGGGTCTATCTTCCCGTTGGGCGCTCTGGCTATCCACAGTTCGCTTATCATGGTCGGCATCCTGCCATAGATAATAATCTCTACATCCAAAGGCTTGTGAAGCCTGCTTATCTGATCGAGACGAAGTTCTGTTGAAGCCGTGGCGGATATAAGTCCCTGTTCGGAGGCAAGCTTGAGCGCATATGAGTTGAAGAGATTGAGCCCCCAGTCGCCTCGAACATTCATGTTGAGAAGGGTGCAGAGTTCTATGTGTCCGAAATTGCTCACAATGGCCTCGTCCACTCCGGAGTCTCTGGTTCTTTTTATNNNNTCGACTATTTCCTTTAGCTCGAAATCGTGTACAATCGGCGGCACAACCGCCACAGCGATTGCCCCATGCTCCTTAAACGGACGCAGAAGCTCTGTTTCATGAGCATATTTCAGCGGAAGATATATGTAATCCGGCTTTAACTCCGCAAGTTCACGGGTGAGCTGCTCTCTCTCCCTGACTTCGACTATAGTTTTTGTTTCCAATATTTCCGCCTTCGACTCCGGCTCGCCTGGCATTTTGCCGATCTTCACTTCCGGTGCCTTTGCCCTTCTTCGGCTGAGCTTGGAAATTATCTGTGTTCTGGCTTCCTGCACCGTGTTTTCCGGTAAAGTCAGCCCTTCTTCTGCGTAAGCCATAACTTTGTCTGCATAGTATGGTGTTTCGCCTGTTTTATAGAGCTCTGTTTCGAGATAGCGCTCGTTTATGGCGCGAGTTTTGGCGCCCATACTCTTCGGTCCCAAAAAAACAACCCTATTCCCGTCATGGTCTTCCGCAGCCACTCTGAACTTTTTATTTTTTTCCAACACCGCATAGATGTTTACAGCTACACGCCTGCGCTCGGATTTAGAATATTCCTGTCGGACTTCCGAGAGCAGGTTTTCGAGAGCCTTGTCGGCCTCGGTGTATTCGCCCATTAGCTCCTCTTCTCTTCTTTCAGCGGTAAAGTATTCGTCTTGGAATTTTCTGCCGGAAAAGGCAAACTCTATATCCGAAATTTCGGGCGGCGACGGAACCGATGCATTATCGATATTCCTTCTCATAACGCTGCAGAGAAGCGCTGTTTGTTCGGGCACTATAACGCTCTTTCCTATGTGAAGAGACTTTATTCCCATTTCCATAAACTTGGGAATATGCCGAAGAAGCGATATGTCATTCATGCGCATGGGATGGTCTTCCATTCTGTGTCCGAAGCTGAATTCTCTTCGGCAATATCTGTTGCAGTCGCCCCGATTGCAGCTGAGGTTTTCTGCAAAGGCGGGCAGATAGCAGAGCCCCGCTCTTGCCACGCAGCTCTCCCCGAAAACCATGACTGAAAAGTCCATGTCTATATTTTTACTTAAAATCTCGATTTCACCCGAGTTCATCTGCTGCGGAAGAAAGATTCTTTTTATTCCCAGCTCTTTTGCCTTCTTAAAGCCTGCAATATTATGTAAACCCAATCTCTCTCCGGCAAAGATATCCATTTCCGGCAGAACAGCGGAAACTATCGGCACTGCGCCCCAGTCCTGAACTATCACGGCCGAAACGCCCTGCTGCGCCCCCTCTTGTATCAGGGCTGCAAAGCTCGGTATTTCGCGATTGGAAACAAGACTGTCGAACTCCATATAAACGCGACAGCCTCTCACTCGGCAATACCTCAGAGCTTTCTCAAAGCTGATTTTTGAAAAAGCTGCCGGTCTGAAGCCGCCGAATTTTATATAAATTGAATCTGCGCCGCTTTGTACGGCTGCAATTACCGCCTCGGGGTTTGCCGCATACGCAAGCAGTTCAAGCATAAGCATCCTCAAGAAGTGTAAAATCAAGATAATCAGCGAACAGTCCCTGAATATCCAAGGTATTGTATCACATGCCTTGCCCTTGTAACAAGTGGCAAAAAATGATATAGTTAATTCCCAAAATTGCGAATTGAGGCAGGTTTATGGCAGATAAAATAGTCAATTTAAATTCTATGTTTTGCCCGCTCTCCACAGAGGCTGCGGCAAGACTTTTGAATGCCGGAAACCCTCTCGCATCCCACCTTTATATCTGGCTTATAAACGGCCGGAGCTATGAGGATTTTTTAAAGCTTCCCGTTATCGGCGGAATAAAAGCCCGCGAGGCGATGTCGCAGCTAAAAGAACTCGGCCTTGTCGAAGGTAAGGCAAATTCTTTTATCGGTGAAATTGAAGACCTCCCAGACTACTCCGCCGAGGAAATAGCCCAAGGCAGCAAGGGCGACCCTGCTTTCATAACAGTGCTCGACGAGGCCCAAAACATTCTCGGACGCATGCTCTCGAGGGCAGATTTGAAAATATTATACGGAATCTATAATTACCTCGGTCTCCCGGCGGAGGTAATTATTGAGCTTTTGCACTACTGTTTAACAGAATATCGCAGAAGATACGGTGAAAATAAAGTTCCAAGTCTTCGCTATATCGAAAAAGAAGCCTATATTTGGGCCAGAAACGAGCTTTTGACCCTTGAGCTTGCCGCGAACTACATAACGGCAATGGCGCAAAAAAGAGAAAAACATGAAATTGTCAAGAGGAGCTTCGGCATATACGGCAGAGAGCTTTCTTCCGGCGAAAAGCGATATCTTGACGGCTGGTTTGATGACGGCTTTTCTTTGGACATGATTATGCTGGCCTACGACAGGACTGTTACAAACACGGGCAAACTCCAATGGTCATACTTGAACGGAATACTTAGAAACTGGAAAAATGAGGGTCTTCGCAGTGTTGATGAGGTAAATGCGCAGGACTCTAAGAAAAAAGTTTCTGCCAAAAGAGCCGGCTCAGCAAAACAGGAAAACAGCATGGACCAAATGAGGGAGCTGCAGCGCACCTTTGAAAAAGTTCAGGGTAAAGGCACAAAGGGTGAAAACAAATGAGCAAGAGCAATAATTTTATCTCCAATGCCAGACTTTCTCTGGCCGCAATAAGAGAGAAAAACGCTTCCGAGCTCAAACGGCGCTATGAGGAGGTTTATAGCAAAATTCCGGAGCTTCATAGCCTTGACATGCAAATTCAGGGCAGTATGATTGATTTTTTGAAGCTTTGCAGCGCTCCTGAAGTCTCTGAAAAGGACTTAGAGGCAGAGTCTCGGAAGATTCAGTCAAAAAATCTAGCCTTACAGGAGAAACGCCGTGAACTGCTGCATCTTCACGGCTATCCGGAAAACTACACCGATGAAATATATGACTGCGACAAATGCAAAGACACAGGCTTTATAGCTCATGAGCGCTGCGACTGCTTGACTAAGCTCATAAATATCGAAATTACAAAGGGGCTTTCAACCCTGTTAACCGATGAGAACGAGTGCTTTGAGAGTTTTAACTTAAATTACTATGACGATGCCCCCGATGCCTCCGGCGTGGTGCCTCGGGAAATGATGAAAATGGTCTATGACACCTGCTTGAACTATGCCGAGAATTTCAGCAAGGATTCTCCGAACCTCCTTTTTAGGGGCGGAACCGGCTTGGGCAAGACCTTCCTATCCGCCGCCATCGCGAGAAAGCTTTTTTCTAACGGCTACAGTGTAAC
>JGI24711J26586_10003556_pt1 | contig 10231 bp, 7 predicted proteins | sample BioPla3DNA1_FD_26586 | JGI IMG/M metagenome (IMG submission 26586)
GAGGGGGCTTGGAAAATCTAAAAAAACATATCAACCACTGATAATCAGTAGTTAATATATACATTTTTACATTTATATAGTTTTATCGGACAGCAATGATTGTTTTTTGGGGTGAAAGGTATTGCAATACTTGCTTTATATGCAATTACTCCCTTTTTGAAAGAAAAAAAGGAAGAAACAATTGAAAGTAAATTGTGTTTTTATAAAACAAATTCGATTACTTTTATTGTCGGATTTTTATTGTTGTTTTTACTTTTCTTTATTCAAGATTATCAACTAATTACAAATACTTTTTTATGTATTAAAGATGTTTGGTTTTATCTTTTTATTACATTTTCAATGTTTGTTCATGGAATAATTGGATTAATTTTATTGAAGCAAATTAAAAAGTAATTTGATTAATATTGATTATACAAGTGAAGAAAATACCGTAAAGTCAAAAAAAGTGAAATAAAATATTACTTTTGCAAAAATACAACATATTTTTCGGAACACAACACGAAGTGTTAAATTCTACCTTTTTAACCGCAAAGAACGCAAAGATTAACCACAAAAAACGCAAAGAAAACTCTGCGAACTTGGGGTATTCTTTGGAAACTCTGCGGTAAAAAAACAACAAAATATGTCAACTTTTTTCAGGAAACGACACTTAATATCTGTCAATTTGTTTCCATTTAATTAACTTAGCATTTTTAAAATAGAACATTGCCGGAACTGCTCTGGGAATTCCATATTGATCCATAATATGAGAATCACCTATTAAGTAATGTAAAGTATTACCGTATTTTGCTTTAATTTTTGCTAAATCTTCTTTCTTATCAAACAAAACATATAATTCAACATTTCCCTTGTTTTTAACTTCTTGAGCTAATATCGTATCTAAAGATATTCCGGCACAAACCTGACCCTGACATAACCCTAATGTACGATATGTCATAAGGGAATAATCTTTATGTATTATATTATCGGAATGATATTTTTTTAAATATTTATGCAGCAAGGCTTCTTCTTTATAAGAAGTTTTCGGTTGATGTGAACATGAGAAAACCATCATTAAAACCGTCAGTATTAATATGTTATTTTTCATACGTTAGTGTTAGTTTAATTATAATTACTTTATCATCATACGAAGACATTCCCAATAAACCTTTTGAACTTGGCACCCAATAATTCGTTTTTTTTCCTTGCCAAAGAGCATCGCCAATTATTTTAAGATTTTTATCCATAACTGTAAGACCGTAGTATTTGTCTTTCAAGGTATTTAGTAAACCGTCTTTGTTTTTCTTGGGCATATCTTTTGCAAAAAAGCGATAATACACATCCTTATATTCGTCATAAACAAGCTGTTCGAAATAGAATTGATAAGTGCTTCCTTCAATAATAAAATTAATATAATTGGAAGGATTGGATAAACCGGTTGTATCTACTTCATCTAAAGGTTTATAATTAGAATTAACTATAAAGAAAGAATCAATTTTATTATTATTTGCCGTATAAGTAAATATAACCGGAGAAGTATTAAATCCCACCACATACCTATCTCTTTTAAAAGTAATCATTGGATCAGTACCGGAATAATAATTTTTATTACCGTAATATTCTTCGACATACGGATATATTAAAGGTAAAATATTTACTTGCCCTGTTTCTAATGAAAATTCTCCTAAGAACTTAGTGTCATAATTCCAAGTACGTCGAGAAACATCATTACAAATAATCATCATCGGTAATGTTTTGCGTTCAGGATTCCATTTTAATTTACCTCCACGATTTAACAATAAACAGGTATCGTTTAATAAATCCGAATGATGAAATAATTTTAACAAAGCATTGTTTTTCAAGTCTAATAAAGCAATAGTTTGCGGTGTATATGCAATAACGCTATCCAAATTAATAAAAGCTAAATCTATCGCACTGTTCAACTCTTTGATTGAATCCAAATAGGATTTCGGTAGGTTTAAAAAGGAATGAAATTCAAAATGTCCGTTTTGTTCTTGATAAAGGAATAAAGAATCGCAATAATATTTTTTGGCATAAAAATAAATTCCGCTTTTATCTTCATAAAACCCTTTGATTTGCAGATTTTTTGCAATAACTATGGTGTCTTGCGTAAAGCTGTATTTAATTTCTTTTTCTTTCTCCAAGCACGAACAAAATAAGACACTAATTAGAAATAATAAGCCTAAATTTTTTAACATATAATTATTTTGCATTTTTCTAAATTTTAATTTTTGTTTAAACTATAAAATGTGTGTGGCATTTTTTAATCAAATTAGGTTGTTTTGACAATGTAAAAGTATATATTTTTTTAATACATAAATCTATTAAAATAAAAAAATAAAAATAAGATAATCAGTGCCTTAGAAAAAACAATGCGAAAAGGCATAAAAAAAGAGCATTTTTTTGGAAGAAAAAGAGATAAAAATTACAATTGTTGATGCAATAATTTAACCGCAAAGAACGCAAAGAGTTTACGCAGAGGACGCAAAGAAACTCTGCGACCTTAACGCATTCTTTGGGAACTCTGCGGTAAAAAATAAAAGAGAGGTAAATATTTATTTTTTATTGATTGAAACAAATAAAAGTATACTTTTGCAACATTAAAAAATAAAAATAAAAAAAACTGTCCTAATAGAGGGGGACACTTAATATTATGGAAATATCATCTTATCAACTAAGAACACAATAATTTATCGACCTAATCAAGGTGATACTTATATAGATGAGGATGGAAATATTATTAGTAAAGATGAGAAAAAAAAGATATGGATTAATCCTTCATGTAGGGATTTATAAAATTATGATAATAGTTTTATTGTTGTATATATTTTTACAAATGATAAGTTGTCATAGAGGGGAACCTATCTTAACGAATTACAATGACACAGATTCTGCTATTTTAGATTTTCAGCAAAATAGAGTAAAAATTAATATAGATAGTCTTTATCAAGACCAAAAAGAACAATTTGAAAATAATTATTGGTATATATATAGTTATAAATGCGGAAGAGAAGACGCCAAATATATTGGTAAAGAATTAGATACAATTGTGTTTTACTTTTCTTCCGATAGTTTTCTTTATAATGATAATAAAAAAATAGGTACTTGGAATTTAAAGAAAATAAATCAAAAACTTATTTGGATGAACTTAAAAATAGAAGATTCAATTGAAAAAATATATTTACCTTCTATGGATTACTGGTTTACATATTCACAAAACAATATTTTCATATTAAATACTTTACATGGCACATCAGAAGAAGATGCTTTGATATACCGAATATCTTTAAAAAAGGGTAATTACCCTGCACTGCAAATAACACCGTAAAAACAAAAAAAAGGTTGAATATTTAGGTAGTGTACCACCTTATGCTTTTTAAAATAAAAACGAGAATAAATGATAAAAAAAAGAAAGAAAACAAATAAAAGTATATTTTTGCAACTTTAAAAAATAAAAAAACTGTCCTAATAGAGGGGGACACTTAATTATAATACAAAAAAAAAGAAAATAAAATTGATTAGATTATGAAAAACTTATTATATATAATGTTATTTTTATCATTTGTAGGATGCAAATCTCAAATCATAAACAATAAAGACATAGGAAGCATTATTGTTGAGGATGTTAATACTGCACAAAAAATATCTATAACAGACAACTCGCAAATTGCCCAATTATTAAAAATAATCAATTCAAGTAGCCGAGAATTTTATATCTTTGTGCCTGATTATAGAGTTACTATTTTATATGCAAACAACGAAAAAAAGGAACTATTGCTTAAAGGCGTAATGCTTAAAATTGACGGTGTTCCATATAAAGCAAGTAAAAAGTTAAGTAAAACAATTGAAACTTATTTTACAAGTAGTTTGAAACGGTAGTGTACCACCTTATTCTTTTTAACCGCAAAGAACGCAAAGAAACTCTGCGACCTTAGTGCATTCTTTGGGAACTCTGCGGTAAAAAAATAACAAAATATGTCAACTTTTTTCAGGACATGACGGTAATTTTTTCTAAATATTTTTCCATTAAGCGAGAAATGGGATAGTCGGCTATTCGGTCAAAAGAAATAGGGATAAAATCAGCATTATTAATTGCTTTATCAACACTAATATTTATAAATACGGCTATAATAGTTTGATGCGATAAAATATGTTTGTAGGTAGATGAAACGGATAGAATCTCCCAATTAAGGTTTGTAAACAGGTTTTGAACGGCAGGATGTGCGATAAGTTTTTCACAATCAATTGTTTCATCTAATTCTAAGAGTGGAAATTCATACAGTCCTTTCCAAATATCTTTTGATTTTCTTTTTTGAATGTATATTTTGTTTTGGTAGCTGATATGAAAATAGTAGAAATAACGATTACGAGTTTTTATTTTCTTTGTTTTTACGGGTAATTCCGTTTGTTCATAATGCAAATTAGCATAGCAAACATTTGAAAAACAGCAGTTTTTACAATCCGGATTCGCAGGAGCGCATTGTGTAGCTCCAAAATCCATAATTGCTTGATTAAAAGCGGACGGATTTTTTTTGCACATCAATTTATTTGCCAATTGACGAATTTCTTTTTTCCCTTTTGTACTGTCGATGGGCTCGTATACTCCAAAAATCCGAGATAAAACACGCAGTACATTTCCGTCAATAACGGCATACGGCAATTGATAGGCAAAGGACGCAATAGCCGCTGCCGTATATTCTCCTATTCCTTTTATTTTTAGTATTTCATTATAAGTAGTAGGAAATTTTCCCTGATAGTTTTCCATTAAGTAAACAGCTGCTGCATAAATATTGCGGGCTCGTGTATAATATCCTAAGCCTTGCCAATATTTTAAAACTTCTTGTTCACCGGCTTCATAAATAGATGAAATACTAGGAAAGCGTTCGATAAAACGGATATAATAATTCAAGCCTTGCGAAACACGTGTTTGTTGCAGTATGATTTCCGATATCCAAATTTTATAAGGATTTTTTTCTTCTCTCCAGGGGAGTGAGCGTTTGTTTTTTGCATACCAATTTAATAAAATAAAAGCAAAATTATCCGACATGCAATTTTAACGAATAAGTGTAACATTCCCTTTGCGGAAATAAAACAACTCGCCTAAGCAAGTTGCTTCTAAATAATAAACATAAACTCCGGGCGAACAATCTTTTCCTCTAAACGTTCCATCCCAGCCGATATTAATATCGTAAGTTTCGAATACTTTTTCTCCCCATCTGTCGTAAACAGCAAAATGAATGTCTGTCAATAGTTTTCCTCTTACGTATAAAACGTCATTATTATTATCATTATTTGGAGTAAAAGCATTAGGCACAAAAACATAGGGGTCATCGCAAATTACATCAAGCACAAAAATAGTTACGGTATCCCATTCTTTACAACCGAAGCTATCGGTTACGCTTACGGTATAAGTAGTTGTGTTTTTTGGTGTTGCTATCGTTTTAACTCCTGTGGTTGTGCTTAAATCTTCCGGAGGAGACCATAAATAAGAAAAGGCTTTTCCTAAGTCGGTAGCTTTTAAAGTAGTAGATTGACTTCGATATAAGACGGTTGTATCTGTCGTAATTTTTATTTTTTGAGGAAAATAACTAGAGTCTTCAACAAAAATTGTCAGTATTTTTTTGCACCCATTGCTATCTACAATTGTAACGGTATTATCCCCATAGCATAACTTTTTCGCATGATTGGTTTTTTCACCGTTACTCCAATCGAAAGTATAGGGAGGTTTTCCTCCTTTTACACTAACAATTGCTTCCCCAAGACACACTTCTACACAAGGGGTTTTAATTATTTCACAATCTACATCCAAAGAATCAAATTGTAGCAACGTTAATATTGTATCTATTTCACATCCATTGGTATCCACTACTCGTAAGGAATACGTTCCTTCGCCTATGTTAGCAAGCGTATCCTTACCTAAAACATCGTCCCAATAATAACGATAGGGAGCTGTTCCTCCTGAAATATGTGCAATTATTTTTCCATTGTAATAACTGTAACACGAAGGTTGTATCATTTCTATTTCTTTAAAAGTCAAAGGCATAGGTGAATGGACAATGGGGAATATTCTCTTAGTACAATATGCCGTATCTTTTACATAAATATCATAAATACCGGCACATAATCCTGTTGCCGTATCTTTGTCGTAACCGTTTTTCCATTGATAAATATAAGGAGGATAACCGTCGGTAGCGAACAAAGCTATGCTTCCATCGCAATCGCCATAGCAAGTAACTCTTTTTGTCAAATAAGTTACATTAAAGTTAGAGGTATCGATAATTTGAATTACGGCAGTATCTTGACATTGATTTTGGTCTGTTACAACAAAAACATATTCTCCGGCACAAAGATCGGTAATGGAATGAGTAGTATCGCCTGTTATCCACCAATAAGAATAAGGCGGGATTCCTCCTGTTGCTCCTGCCGAAGCATAGCCGCTACAAGTGTCGTTGCAATAGACCAATGTATTGGTATCGAAAAAGAAAGTATTGATTTTTGGAGGTTGAATTAAAGTTGTATCAATGAGATACACACAGTTGTTGGAATCGAGTATGCGTACACGATAATTTCCGGCAGGAAGATTTTCTGCTTTATGATTTTTTCCTACATTATTATACCATTGAAAAACACAAGGCGAGCTATTAGAATCCAAATGGATAATAATATGTCCATCATGGAAACCGTAGCAACGAATGTGTTTGATATCTAATTCATAGTCAATAGTAAATACATCTACAAAAATGGTATCTTTTCCTTTACAGCCATGTTCGTTGGTAACGGTTAAATAAAAATTCATCGGTTTTTTAGGTGCAATCAAAGGTTTTGACGAATTAGCCCCCGATACAATAGAAGATGTGGGTTGCCAAGAATAAGATAAAGTTTTTCCTGCTTGATGAAGCGTTATATGAGACTGTAAATAAATCGAATCCCCACTGCAAAATTTAGGAAGACTATCAATAGATGTTTGTATTTGCGAGCCTATAATTGTTACACTATCGTACAATGTACAATACGCATTCGACATTTTAATAAAATAAGTATGTGTTTTTTTAAGAACATCTTTTCCTGTCTTTTGCGATATGGGACGATTCAATGTGTCGGTAAAATTGCGATTTGACGACCAAATATATTGCTCGCCGCCGGTTGAGATAACATTTAGTAAAAGAATCGTATCTCCAATACATCCCGTATCTTGTGGTCCAGCGTCTAAGTAAACGGGAATCACATTAACCACTTGACGAAATGTATCGACACAGAAACCGTCGCTAATATATAAATGATAAATTTGAGTAGAAGTATTGGAAGCGATAGGATTAGCAATTTTAGGATTATTTAGCTTAGTGGTAGGTTCCCACGAGTAAGACACATTGGGATTGGCAGCAGGCGAGATTCCTATTTGTATAAAATCGCCTTGGCACATTGTTTTTGTCGGTAAAGTATCGATTCTATTGGATAACACCAATATTTCACGTACCAAAGTATCGTAAAAGTTACAACTTCCCGTATCGCTTACGACGAGTTTTACTTTATAAACTCCTGATTTTGTGTATAAATGAGAAGGATTTTTTTGATTAGAATAAGTCCCGTCTCCAAAATCCCAATAAAAAATAGAAGAGGCTTCTGAAATTAATTGCGACCGATTGTCGAAATGAACCGTATAAGGTGCGCAAATCGTATTAGGACAAATAAAATCGGCAACTACAGCAGGTAAGTTAAAGTCTATTTTTACTACTCCTAAATTACAATTTTTACTATTATTAGTAGGACTTACTACTCCCGGCGTAACGGGTAAATCTTGATTGCCTCCACATCCTGCACAAATAGCCTGATAAATAAATCCTTTTTTATCAAAACGACTTGTTCCGCCATCTACGTGTTCCGCTGATCTATTTCCGCCAAAGTAAGTGGCAAAAACCAATCTTGAAGCATCTTCACTTAAGCTAAAAAAATAAAAATCATTGTTATCCGTTGTTTTTTGAAAAGCATCTGCTGTAATTGGAAGTCCGCTTGTTCCACTTAAAGGATTGCCGATATGACTGTTGACAGCCGGTGAACCCCAACCCGAAACATAAATGTTTTTACATAAATCAACCATCAGAGCACTTGGTGATATGTCAGGTCCGGCTCTACCGCTACCAAAAGCCGTTGACCAAATGACATTGGATAAATCGGGGGAAAGTTTACTTATGAATTGTCCTCCGTCAGGAATATACCATGTTGCATTTTTGACCCAAGCGGTACCGGTTGCATCTGTTAATCCCATTACATATACATTGTTTGATTTATCCAATTTGATTAAATAATTTTGGTCAAATCCACTTTTGCCATAATGAGTAGAATGTATTAGCTGATTTCCATTCGTTGCTATTTTGGCAATAAATCCGTCGGCAACACCTCCTCCGTAATTAGGTTGTGTTACTCCATTGGTCGTTGGAAAATTTATAGAATAAGTCCCGCCACAAACATAAATGTTGTAATCTTTATCGAGAGCCATGCTATACACAGCGTCTGAACTGTCTCCTCCTAAATAAGATGCCCAGATAAGATCACTTAAATCATAGTTAAATTTTGCAATAATTCCATCTTGTCTACCTCCTCCATAAGACTGTTGAAAAGCAGATGATGTTGTCGGAATATTTCCCGAAGATGTGCTGGAAACAATATAAACATTACTGAACTCATCAACCATGATTTCGCCTCTTACTTCATCGGCATAATTTTTTCGTAAAATAGGATCAGTGCTTAATCCGTCGTTTCCACTTCCTCCATAATAGGTGCTTCCTAACAATTGCGAACCGCTCTCATTGAATTTGGCTATTGCAATATCAACTCCCGTTAGGTATTGTATGGTGTTGGTCAAAGTAAAAAAAGTTCCTCCGTTAAAGGAAGTATCAAAAGCATTGGGACTAACAGCAAAATCCAAAGAAGAGGTTGTTGCCAGCACATAAAGTTCATTGTTGTCGTTTACTATAAGACTATGAGGAACTTCGCTACCGCTACCTCCTAAGTAAGTAGAAAAAATAAGCGTATCGCCATTGGGACTAAATTTAGATATTCCTATGTCATTAGACCCTGAACCGTATAGAGATTGGTATGTTCCAACAGTAATCGGATAGCCTATTCCAAAAACACTACCGCCGGCATATAAATTGCCGTAAGCGTCATAAGTAGCAGTATATCCCCAGTTGTCGGCAGTAGAACCTGTGTAAGAACAAAATACCAATGTAGGGTCTATAATTAAAACTCGTGAAGTATCATAATCGCTTATTTTAAAAGATAAAGTATTATCCTTCAGTGTAAATTCACAAATAATAGGAATTTCTTCGCCTAAGTCATTGAGTTGATAAGCATATGGTTTTAGTTCTACTACTTCATGTTTACTACACAATAAATAAAGATTTCCTTTTTTCAGATACATTTTATCTACTCCTTCATAGCTCATACTTATTTCCTTGGGATTTCCTCCTTGATGAACTATAAACTCGTATTTAAGCGAATGATTTTTTTCATAATACTTCATGTCTATTCCCTTATACAAATTTTCGTATGTAATGGAATGATACTTGTGAACATGATTAGCCCAACGCTTAGGATTTTTTCCTATATAATAATTATTGTAATCATAATGTTTGTCATTGCCTTTATGAACAATGTCGTTTTGAACATTATTAAAATGTACTTTATAAGCGTGATAATTTACTATTAATCCTTCGGTATTGTTTTCATGTAAAACACCTCCGTATTTACGGTGTAAAATTTTTTCTACTGCTTCTCGGTCTTGAATAACAAAAGTAATGGTGCTATCTTCAAAAAAAATAGTTCCTCCTCGGAAATCCATTTTGAATTGAATAAAATCGTCCCATTGATTTTTGTTTTCAATAAAAGCAGCCCGACTTTTTTCTTGAGCATATAGTGTGCTACTCAGAAACAAAAAACACAATAAATATTTGATAAACAGTTTCATTGAGAAAAGTCTCTTTTTTTATATATTTTTTACAAACATATACTTTTTTTTAACAAAAAACAATATTTCACACTTTCATATTTTCAGTTTAAAGTCGTATAGAATTTATATGTTTTATAATCGTCTGTTTATGTGTTAGTTGGTTTAGTGTATTGTTTTACAAGCGATATTAAGTGTCCCCCTATATTAGGACAGTTTTTTTTATTTGTTAATATTTTTATTTTAAAAAGAACTTTATCTTTAACATTGCAAAAATATACATTTTTT
>JGI24711J26586_10003557_pt1 | contig 10230 bp, 8 predicted proteins | sample BioPla3DNA1_FD_26586 | JGI IMG/M metagenome (IMG submission 26586)
ACCGCTCACCAACTGCTGGAAAGCGGCTGCTTTCGGTTTGCTGCTCCGGGGTGTATTTCAGCAACTGTCGATACCGGGTCGCACCTTGCCCCGGCTCTCTGCCATCTTCAAGATTGCTTACTTCTCCCCTTCATCGGTTTTATCCAAGCTGCAGTTGAAACTTATTTTACACCATTTAATATTTTTATGTCAAGAGAATTCTTCGTCGCTCGCACGCAAAATGTGCTCATCCTGTAATTGCAGTCAAGGAAAAATTAGGACTGCCTCTCAGCGCAGCATTGGCGTAATTAACCATACGCCTCAAAAGGGCGGCTTTCGAAGGGAAAATCTGTCTTTTGTCGAAATCATAAAAGAACATATTTTCCGGCAGATGACGGGAGAATAATTACTTTCCGGCAAATTGGTTAATATTTTGAGCTAATTGAAAGATTGGTAGCTTTTGGGGGTGACGGCTGTTTATGAAGCAAGATATTCTTCTCTGCGATCTGGACGCTTTCTTTGCTTCTGTAGAGCAGCGGGACAACCCTGAGCTTAAAGGCAAACCCGTCATCGTGGGCGGTGATCCCGACTCCCGCGGGGTCGTCTCCACCTGTTCTTACGAAGCAAGGCGCTTTGGCATTAGATCTGCCATCTCCATGAAGGAGGCCCTGAGGCTCTGTCCTGAAGCGGTAACCCTTCCGGTGAACATGCCCAGATACAAAGAAGTATCGGATCAGGTGATGGATATATTCTATATGTTTACCCCCGACATCGAGCAGGTCTCTATTGACGAAGCGTACCTTGCCGTGAAAGCAGGCACAGGCCTGGATAAAGCACGCAAGATCCGTTCCGCCGTCCGGGAAGAGCTTCACCTGCCACTGAGCATTGGAGTTTCACTAAACAAGCTTCTGGCCAAAATTGCCTGCTCCCTGGCCAAACCGGACGGCATCAGGGCTATTTATCCTGAAGATATAGAGAAGGTTTTATGGCCGCTTCCCGTAAGTTTTCTGCCGGGAGTGGGGCCCGTAACAGAGCAGAAGCTAAATAATTTCGGCATAAAGACTGTCGGAGATCTGGCTTCATTCCCTCTGGAGGCGCTGAAAAGCATTGCCGGCAGCTCTGCCGTAGCCGCCGAGCTTAAAGAGTATGCCTTTGGCCGGGACAGCAGAAAGCTGGAGCTTAATGCCGTGCGCAAATCAATATCGGAGGAGATTACCTTCCCACAGGATATCTACGAAAAGGATTACATTCTGGACGTCCTCTTCGACCTTGCTTCGGAGACCGGCTATCGCCTGCGCTCAAAAGGGCTTAAAGCCAGAACCGTTGGCCTGAAACTTAAGTTTCCCGATTTGAGTATAAAAACAAGATCCCTTACCCTGCCCGGAGCCACGGCCAGCGATGAAAAAATCTATAAGGCCGCCTCCGAGCTATTTACCCGCTGCTGCGGAAATCCTCCCTGGCGCCTGGTTGGTATCAGGGTTTCAGGGCTGGAAAGGGGCAGTCAGCTTTNTTTTTTTCCAGAAGAGAACCGAAAAAAAGAAATAATTACCCCGGTTCTGGACATGCTAAGGCAAAGATACGGCAGGGATGTCATTTTTAAAGGCAGGCGGCTGCTTCTGTTGAAGAAAGATAATTTTAAGCTATGATTGGCCTTTTTATTATGTTTTTTTGACGGTAGGAAACATCTCTCAGCTTAAGAAAATGCTGGAATTAATAGGAAAGAAACCTTGGCAATTAAAATATGTTTAAGGTGAGGTGTAAATATGGCTGGATGCTCAAACATGAAATGCTCGATTGAAGAAAACCGAAAGAGCTGCGCATGTACTTACGAACCTTGTTCGCGGAAGGGTAAGTGTTGTGAGTGCATAACCTATCATTGGAAGCACCATGAGCTGCCCGCTTGTTTTTTCCCGCCGGAAGTAGAAAAAACTTACGACCGCTCTCTTACCAGGTTTATCAAGACGTATAGTCGTTAAAAGTTCTCCCGGCAGGAATGGTCTAAGCTTTGGTGGTTAACTTGTTAGATAATAAAGGAAAATCCTTGATGCCCACAGGTGAGGCTGCCGGTGCGGCTGCAGCGTTGTCAGCTAAGCTTGGCGTTGCCTCAATTCAAAAAGTGTTAAGGAATTTATAGGACCCGAATTACACAGGGAGTTTGATGAGCAGACCGGATTGATGCTCTGGAAGTTTTGAACATTCTAGAATTGTGTTACTGGCTTATCACTAATCTTTCGCACCCTTAACATTCAAAATAATAATTTAGCTTTTTGCACATTCAGTGATCAGGAATCGGCGAATGATTGATCGATCCCAGTGGAATACGCAATATAACACGCTTAACGCGAGCATCATTATAATTCGAAAGAAGACGTGCAGTATGAAAATAAAGACAAATAGGTATGACCTTTTCGTAGAAGCATGCTGTTTATTGTGTCTAATTGGTGTACTGGTTTATTTAGTAATAGCATGGCAACATATTCCTCAGAAAGTGCCAGGGCACTACAACGCACTGGGGGAAATTGACAAAATGACAAGTAAGGGATCTTTAATTGCACTACATATTACGTCATGGATTATGTATATTGGATTGTATGTAATAGCAAAATTTCCACAAATTTGGAATACAGGAGTAAACGTAACAGAAAAAAATAAGGAAAAAGTCTATCGAATATTAAAGAGTATGTTAGGTACAGTTAAATTGCTTACGGTTGTAGCGTTTGCATATTTAACTGTTAATTCTGCTATGGCAAAGCCTTTGTCAGTTTTGTTTTTACCAATATTTTTAAGTCTTATGTTTGGTTCACTGATTTTCTTTATTGTAAAATTAGTAACAGCCAAATAGTCAACAATGCCAATCTGTATTATTTTGCAACAATGAACATTTGTACAGATTTTCTATAACCCTGCTCTTTTGAGCTCCAGGAATTTCAGGGTGAGTTGGAGATGCAATCGCTCATCTCCATTGGTTAAGTCAATGTTAGTAAGCTGTTTAATTTTATTTATACGATAAAGCAATGTATTTTTATGAATGTTAAGCTTTTCGGCTGTTATTTTTGGGTTATCAACATATTGAAGATAGCATTCTAAAGTATTTAGCAGTTGGGAATTATGTTTGAGATCATAATGATGTATTAATAAAATTGCCGGATGATAAAAATCTACTAAATCACAATAATTGGAAAGTGTTTCCCCAATAAGTGCAGTGATATAGTCTGCATATTCCAACAGCCCCTGTTTATTGTATTTATAGACCCCGATCTCACCAATCTTTAAGGCTTGTCGATAGTATTTCTGTGCATCTAAAATATTTGAAAAGTGGTTGCTTACGCCGGCAGAAAGTTCATTGGCAAGCAGGAATTCTTCCAACATCTTTTTTTCATTTAATGTAAATATTTCCGCTTGTGGCCGACTGAGTAAAACTACTATATTGTTTTGATAAACACACCAATGACAATCGGGTATAATTTGTCGTAACTGCTGTCCTATTTTTTCCCCTTTGTACCCACCTATAACCGCCTTCTGATCAAAAAGTACCATTATCTTAAAGTAATCATATATTTTCCAGTTAAGATATCTCAGCCTTTGCATGATAGTATTTGTAGTACGAAGGTTCCCGCTCAACAAATCACCCAACAGGTAATTGTACATGATTCCTTTATTATCTTCATAAAATTTGTTTTTGCTCATTTCAAGCGCGATTAAACTTTCAAAACGGTCTAATAGCTCATAATCAATTGAGCGAAATGGCTGATTGTATTCTACCATTCCCACCTCGCCAACCACGATGTTATTTATTCTGATACTTTTTACTAACCAGCGCAGGGAATCTTCAGGTCTTTGTAGATAAACTGGATGCTTACTTTTCCTGGCGCGCACAAAAAAATTATCTCTTTTGGCCGCGTTTAAATTAATCTCATGAATATAGCCCAGTTTACTTTGTTCCTTATATGTAGGGTCGTTTATCTCGGCATTTCGTGAATATGCCAAAATCTTATAAGCCGTGTCAGTAATACCAATGGGGTTTGCAAAAATATCATAAGCGACATCTATTAATTTTTGTAGGCCTAAATCAGCATAAAAAGCATCAAGCAGGAGATTCATATCGGAAATAAACCTTGCCTCGTTGAGCAATGTATCTGCGATTTTATTTAAAACATCATGTAGATTTACATCATTATCAATCAAAATTAAATAAAGATTATTATAGGTATAATAATGCCCAGGCAAAGGTATATCGCTTATACAGATAATATTTGCCTTTGTTGTTTTATCTATATTGAGCTCAGGTAAGTAAGATACATATCCTAAGTAAAGGCAATCAGGGGATAAAGCTGATTGCCTTCTTTGCATAATTTTAACCGTTTGAATATATGTTGGTTCAGAAACTTTACATATTATATTTGGATTGTAAATTTGCAGTTCATCAATAATTTTCTTGATCTCCATATACGTAATCCATCCGATTCCAGTTTTGTGCAATCGCACAAACTGAAATAAAATATTTTATCTAAAATTTGTCTTTTGGGACATAGTTTCTATTGTTCATATTATATATAATTTACAATAATAAATCAAATATTTAGATAAGGATAAGAAGGCAAGAACTATCACTTTACCCAATTGGTTGTATAGGGTAGGGGCTCTTAACAAATAGAGTAGTCCCAGAAAAATCTTTGGAGGCTTTAAGATGGAAAGGAATCAGATCAGTATTGTTAAAGAATTTAGAAAGGAAAAAATTGAAGTGTTATATCGGAAAGCACCCCCGATCAATGATCCGAGAGCCAAATATCCAGGCTTCAACCCAGGAAAAACAATTCTTAGGAAGGGAACGGTCAAAGAAAAGGGAAGGCTGCCACTTCCCTGCGACATAATCTGGGAGCGCGATGTAGCTGTAACGTTGCGTGATGGTACGGTAATTTATACCGATATTTTTCGTCCTACCACAGATGAAAAGTATCCTGCGATTATTGCGTGGAGCCCCTATGGAAAAATGAATAGCGGTGTTACAACGATTGCCAGAGAAGTTCCATTTAATGCAGGAATTCCTTTTGGTGCAACTTCTGGATTTGAAAGCTTTGAAGCTCCTGACCCGGCATATTGGTGCAACCATGGTTATGTAATACTTACACCGGACGTCCGTGGTGTCATGATGTCTAATGGAAACTATGAATGGTGGGGTCAGCAGGGAGCTGAGGATGGCTATGATTTCATCGAATGGGCTGCTGCTCAGAGCTGGTGCAACGGCAAAACAGCCTTGGCAGGCAATTCACAACTAACCATCATGCAGTGGTTTATTGCTGCGCTCAATCCGCCACATCTGGCTGCTATTGCTCCATGGGAAGGGTTAAACGATATGTATCGCAATGATATTTATGATGGTGGCATTAAAGATTATGGATTTAACAAAGCAATTTTGTATGGAACCACTGGAAACAACTATTTAGAAGATATACCGGCCATGGCAGATAAATATCCTTTGCTGAATGCTTATTGGGAATCAAAGAATGCTAAGGTGGAGGATATCAAAGTGCCTGCTTACGTGGTTGCCAGCTATACGAATATGGTACATGCCAGAGGAACCCTGCAGGCTTGGGCAAAATTAAACATGAATGAAAAGTGGCTCAGGATACATAACACTTTTGAGTGGCCAGATTTCTATGATCCAAAAAACGTTGAAGATTTAAGACAATTCTTTGATCGATATCTGAAGGATATAGACAACGGCTGGGAAAAGACTCCACGAGTGACTATTTCAGTGCTTGATCCGGGAGGCACCGATACAGTCGGACGTATAGTAGATGATTTTCCGTTGCCGCAGACAAAATACCAGAAGCTCTTTCTGGATGCAGAGTCTGGCAGTCTAACTCCGAACGCGGTAAGGCATCACTCAACTGTACGTTATCGGGCTGATCCGGGAACTTATGGTAAAACATCTTTCACGATGAGGTTTAAAAAAGATGTGGAGTTAATTGGGTTCTTTAAGTTGCGTTTGTGGGTTGAAGTTGAAGGCCATAATGACATGGATATTTTTGTATGGTGTCAGAAGCTTGACAAGTATGGACGCCCATTATGTCACTTTGGCATTCCTTTCCCAAAGCCAGTAGTATCTATACTTAAAGCAAGATTTAAATACGGGCTGTTAGGTAAGGAAAGCAGTAAGTCAATGTTCTACTCAGGCCCATTCGGAAAACAAAAAGCATCTCTTCGCAAACTGGATGATGAGAAATCAACCCCTTACCTCCCAATTCATGCTTTTGATGAGTTTCAGTATTTGAAGCCTGGTGAGATTGTCCCTGTAGAAATTTCGCTGTGGCCTTGTGGGATGCGTTATCGTGTTGGCGAACAGTTCCGTGTTATTGTAGCCAGCTACAACATAAAAGGGCAGCACCTTCCTTATCATGATAAGGTTAAGCTTAACAACAAAGGATATCATATCATCCATACGGGAGGAAAGTACGACTCACATCTATTGGTTCCAGTTATCCCTTCTCCCGATATTCCCTAGACAGATACGGTATCCTATATCTAAGTCGAATGACACCGAATCTCAAGGCTCCTGATTCTTCGTAATTCTAAGAATGACGTTTTGCGAAACAAGGGCAATCATATTATCCAAACTGGAGGACGGTTTAATTCGTACTTGCAGATTCCAGTGATACCATAACATATTTAAAAAATAGATTTATTGTTGGCATGATTGGTATGGCGTCGTTTTTTATAATAGCTTACCAACATTTGCCGCTAATTGTGCCTTCACACATGTTGGGATGTTCCTGTAGACAACGCGATACGCCCTACGGGTATGCTATGGTATAAAGGACAGCGACTATGCCTCACCGTGGCCGGACGATGAGTATAACCCGACCGCATTCATGTTAACTGCTATGGGCATGAGTTTTTCGAAGCCAAGACACATAACAAGGGCAGTCATATCATTCATACAGGAGGAAAGTGCGATTCTCACCTTCTTATGCCAAAGATTCCTCGAAGATGATTTCGTAAAGATGAAAGCAATGCAGAAAAAACATCACCCTATAAGGGATGAAACCTTCAAGACACAAGAAAAGAGCGAAAAGGAGGCTATTTTGATGGAAAGGACTCAAAAACCAGAAGTAATCTTTAGGAAAGCGGCACCTATTGGCAGCTCCCCTCACCTTATGTGTCAAATGCCGGCATATGAGGGGCCTAAGCAAGGTCTTACTGTCCTAAAAAAAGGGGCTGTTTTCCTGGAGCGGGGGATTCCCTTACCATGTGATATCATTTGGGAGAGGGACACGGGAGTGACGCTGCGGGACGGAAAAGTAATTTACGTCGATATCTTTCGTCCCGTCGGCGAAGAAAAAGTGCCGGCTATTCTGTCGTGGAGCCCATACGGCAAGGAAGTCCCCCAGACTGCACCTCCTGGAGTAAATGAGGAATTGCTTTCCGGCCTGGCAAAGTTTGAGGGACCGGACCCCGCATACTGGTGCAATCACGGTTACGCTATAATCAATGTTGATAACCGGGGCTGTTTTGGCTCAGAGGGCAACGCTCATTTTTGGGGTTCACAGGAAGCGCAGGATGGTTATGATGTAATTGAATGGGCGGCATCTCAGGAATGGTGTAACGGTAAAGTTAGTATGTCCGGTAATTCCTGGCTGGCCATAGCCCAGTGGTTTATTGCGGCGGAGCAGCCGCCTCATCTTGCGGCAATTGCTCCGTGGGAGGGTGTAAGTGATATTTACCGTGAGGACGTCCTCAAGGGCGGTATCCCCGACATCGGATTTAACGAGTCGGTTACCTCCTCTATCCAGGGGAATTACCTTGTTGAAGATGTCCCGGCCATGGTTCGTAATTATCCGCTCATGAATCCTTACTGGGAGGATAAGAGAGCTAAGCTGGAGAAGATTACCGTGCCCGCTTATATCGTTGGCAGCTGGACAAATAACCTCCATACCAACGGAACCTTTGAAGCTTTTAGGTTGATTTCATCAAAAGAAAAGTGGTTGCGTGTTCACAACACCCATGAATGGCATGACTACTATGTACCAGAGAATGTTGAAGACCTTAGACGCTTTTTTGACAAATACCTGAAAGGTATTGAAAATGGCTGGGAACAGACTCCGACAATACGTTTGTCTGTACTTGACCCGGGAGGAACCGACCAGCTGTATCGCCCCGAAAACGAGTGGCCTCTTGCACGGACGCAGTATGAAAAGTTATACCTCGACGCTGCTTCAGGTACATTGAGTCCTATGCCTATCGCCCAAGAATCATCTGTTAGCTATCGGGCCGACGACGGCCAGGGGCAGGCCAGTTTTACCATCAGGTTTGATGAAGATACAGAATTGACAGGGTATTTCAAACTGCGGGTTTGGGTTGAAGTTAAGGGAGCAGAGGATATGGATCTCTTTACTATAGTGCAAAAACTTGATGAACAAGGTAATGTCATTGAGGCTCAAGCTGGTCCTTTCAAATACCCGGGCACAACCGGCAGGCAAAGAGTTTCAAAACGCCAAACAGACCCTGAACGCTCAACCGACTGGTTGCCTTTCCATACTCATACGGAAGAACAGCTTTTGCAGCCGGGCGAGATTGTCCCATGTGAAATCGCTATTTGGCCGACCGGGATGCTATGGCATAAAGGAGAGCAACTGCGTTTGACGGTAGCCGGATTTAACTTGGTGCCGTTACCTCTTCCTGGTATACCTGGCCCAATTACACGTAACAAAGGTTATCACGTTATCCATACAGGTGGCAGGTTTGACTCGCATCTTCTTGTTCCTAAGATCCCTAGAGCCTAAACGTTATAGCAACTATTTTGCGGGCAGTCACCTTTGCTAATCTGGTGATTGCCCGCAAAATCTCTACACCGAAAAAGCAGTTAATTTTGTTTTAAGGATTTCATTTAAACTCCTAAACTCCGAACGTAACACTATACTGGCTTTAACCTAATATCCCTTGAGATTCCTATACCACTCGATAGTGTCAAACAATTCCCGCGTCGCCTCATCTTCGATGGCCTCTACCCCTTCCCTTGTATAAAGTTTCAATTTATCATATCCTCCCACTTTCTCTATATAATCACGAATATAACTTTCCAATAATCCGGCAATATAATTTAGCTGTTCTAAGGAATAGGGCTTAGATAAACCATTACAAATATCTTTTGCATAAATACNGCACATCTCGCTAATATCTGTTACAGGTTCAGACTCATAATGAAAGAACGAAATGAACAGCTCCACAGAATTACCAACGTATTCTCTCCAAATTGATTCCGGCGTTAGTCCTTGATACCACTTTTTTGACATTTAAAAGCACCTCCATAAAAAATGTTTAAAATAATATAGTAATCTGCAACTAGAAAATGTAAACTTTTATTGATGACAATTCAAATTTGAATATGTTACGCCAAAGTAAAAATACCGCCGTAGGGAACCATTTCCTGTTACAATCGTCCTAAAATAAGAACACATAGTGATACAACTCTATTATATAAGGGGGTAATATTTTGGGAAAAAAGGTAATGATTAAGGCGGGAACAGTGTTGTTATTGGCAGTGTTTTTTTGGGGCTTAATTGTTCATCCGGGTGTTTGTAAAGCGAATACTGTCGAAGATTACGGTATTATTAGCGTTTACGGAGAAGCGGTGATAACGGCAGCACCGGATATAGCCCGGGTGGTAATGGCGGTGGAAACCAGGCATGAATCGGCAAAAACGGCTGCGGAAGAAAATGCGCGCTTGACAGATGCAGTAATTAATGCCCTGGTTAAAGCCGGCTTTGATAAAAAACAGGTCAAAACAAGCGGTTACAGGCTAAGCAGCTATGAGCAACAGGTAGATCCGCAAAACAGAGAAAAGTATACGACTATTTACAGAGCTTATAATGAACTAACCGTTACTGTTCATGACCTGGATACAGTAGGGAATGTAGTTGATATTGCATTAAAAGCCGGCGCTAACAGAATAGTATCCATTCATTTTGAATTAAAGGATGAGGAAGCTCTAAAATTGCAGGCTTTACAGAATGCTACAACCCAGGCTAAAGCCAAAGCTGTAGCAATTGCTCAGAGTGCAGGGGTTACTATCAAGGGAATTAAGGTTATTCATGAAGAAATGTCCGGCTATTCACCCTATCGCGTCTCCTTAGATCAAAGCGAAAGTGCCAAGATGATGGAGCAAGCGCCTACGCCCATTATCCCCGGAGATGTGGAAGTTACAGCAAGGGTTAAGGCCGAATACTTTTTCTAAGCATCTATTTTATGCAA
>JGI24711J26586_10003567_pt1 | contig 10208 bp, 9 predicted proteins | sample BioPla3DNA1_FD_26586 | JGI IMG/M metagenome (IMG submission 26586)
TCTGCTTTATACAACCAACCATTTTTAATACCAAATAACCTTGAACAGAAGAAAATAGGTTCGTTTTTTAATGGATTAGATATAACAATCACCCTTCATCAGCGAATGTCCTAAAACTAGTTCACTAACCCTGACACTGAGCGCATAACGATATCGATGTCTTTGTTCTCAAGTTCCTGAATAATATGCAGATAGGTCTTTTGCGTGGTAGTCATGCTTGCATGGCCTAATCGCCTTGCCACGCTGGCTATAGATACTCCTGCAAATAGAAGTAATGAGGCATGGGTGTGCCTTAGGCCATGAACTGAGATTACAGGTACATTTGCTCTCTTGCATAATCTTGATAACAAATCGTTCGCCGTTGAATTATGTATTCTTTTGTTCTCTTTTACAAAGATAGGCCTTTCAGGAGGTAAATCTTTAATAAGCTCAGAAAACTGAATAACCGTCTGCCAGTCAATCTGCACTTTTCTAACCGACGATTTGTTCTTGGTGGGCTGAAATCCTCCATTCTCTTTATAATTCCAGGTCTTGCTGACATTTAAAAGCTGATGTGAGAAATCAAAATCTGATGGTGTAAGTGCTATAGCCTCTGAGAATCTAAGTCCTGTTTTGGCAATCAGGAGGATAAGCCATGACATGGATAATCCTTGTTTTAGATTTAAAGAGGACAATAGTGTCTGCAGTTCAAACTGATTTAGATATTTAATCTTTTTATCTCGCGGTGTTTTGCCTTTGATAATAGCTTTTCTTGTAGGATCACGCAGAATCAGTCCTTCATCTACCGCATCCAGAATCGCAGCCTTTAGCTGATGATGAAAATCCATCGTGGTCTGTCTTTCATGATACATTGCATAGTCATTTAAAAGCTTCTGATAGGTAATTCTGTTCATATCCCCTATCTTTAGTTCAGGAATGAGCTTTTCAATCCAGCGACAGGTCTGCCTGTACTTGTTCATGGTGACATTACGGATAGCGCCTTCCTTATAAACGCAGATCCACTGAGCGTAATAATCTACAAATAACTGTTCTTTTGATGTGTTATCTAACATTTGATAATCCTTTTATATGTTTTGCTGATGAAGGATCACCAAAATGATACAAAATACTATTAGTTTATTTTTTTATTACCTGTATGATGAACTAAAGATAAAACAATTATTACCGCCTTCAAGATGGAGTTCTTATGAACAAACAAAGATTACAGGCACTCTTTTATAAGACGCTAAAAGATCAGGATATCGCTTACAAAGATCTTGATACTAAAGAGTATCAGCTAGTTAAGGTGATTATTCCTACTATCTTTTCAGACAATATTCTTATCTTTGAAGGAAAGGTAGGCTGCTTTGATACTCCATTCTATTCTGAAGGTTTCCAGATGCTATCTCAGACTGGCGGTACCTTTGGCTCTCCAAAAGCAATAGGTCGCTGTCCTGATGATGAACCTCCATACTCATTTGATCCAAACTACTACTGCAAGATAGCCTATAACTACATAATTTTCAGGAAGGATAATACCTGGTGTCTTCTTGGATTTACAAGCTGCAATCACTACAGCGGTGTCTTTGAGATTTACCCTGACGGCTATCTAAAAGTTTTTATGTCACTAGATGGCAGCACCAAAAGATCAGGCGATGTTCTTAATTTTGAGAAATTCACCATTCTATGTGGTGATTCAAAAGATGCTGTATTAAAGCAGTATGCAAAGCTCATACAGAATAACCATAAGACGCTTACCTTTTCAAAGGATGTAAACGGCTGGTGCTCATGGTACTGGTACTATGAGAAGGTAACTGATAAAGATATCTATAATAATCTTGAGATACTAAAAAAGCATAAAGATCTGTCCTATGTGCAGATTGATGACGGTTATCAGACTTTTATGGGAGACTGGCTGGATTTCTCTGATAAATTCCCTGATGGTCTTGATAAGGTGGTAAAGACCATTATAGATGCAGGTAAAGAGCCTGCGCTCTGGGTAGCTCCATTTATTGTAAGTGAGCACTCAAGATTATTTAAAGAGCACCCTGATTACCTTTTACGTGATTATGAAGGCAATCTTGTAAGCTCAGATAAGCTTACCTATGGCGGATGGCGTGATACTCCTTGGTATGTGCTTGATTTTTCAAATTATGAGGTGATTAAGTACATTCAGAAGGTCTTTAGATACTTCCACGACAAATTAAAGATTAAATACTATAAGCTTGATGCTTGCTACTGGGCTGCAATTGCAGGCTACAGATACAATAGAAACTTCTCTCGCGTGGATAACTACAGAGCAGGTTTAGAGTCCATCTTAGAGATTGTAGGACAAGACAGCTTTGTTTTAGGCTGTAACGCACCTATGTGGCCGTCACTAGGCTTAGTGCATGGTATGCGCATAAGCGATGATATCGTGCGTAACAAGGATAGAATTCATCAGGTAAGCTTTGAGCTTTTCAACAGACTGTGGATGAATAAGACTCTCTGGCTTAATGATCCTGACTGTCTGTGCCTTAAAGATCTTGGTGAGCAGGTGGCAGCATCTAATGACTACAGCCTTCATAAAGCTACAATCCTCTTATCAGACGGTGTCTTTATGTTAGGAGATGCTCTTGAGACTTTAGATAGCAGTGACTTTGCTGATATCAATAAAATCCTTGATGTAAAGAAACAGGATAAAGAGATCTCCTATAACGATGACTTTACCTTCTTTAAGGTTAAGTTAAAAGATCATTGTCTGCATGTACACTATAACTTTGGCAATGAGGATAGAAATATTACTCTTGAAAATGGAGCTATAGATTTCTTTAGTTGCAAAAAATTAGATTTAAATCAGACACTGCAAGCTGGCAGCGCCATAGTTGTAGATTATAAAAACAGCTAATCACGNGGAGTATAAAGGAGGCAAAGCCTCCTTTATAAATTAAAACTCTATATGATTAAAACTNNGTGTCAAAATCTAAANTNTCTCCCTTGGTCATGGCGATGATCCCCTTTAGAGCACACAAAGTAGTTTTAAGTCTTATCTCTTCTCTATCCCCTTTTAAATGAAGGCATAAAGGAACTGCCCTATCTCCTCTCTTTTGCACGCTCATCCACACAGTGCCAACAGGTTTTGTAGGTGTTCCGCCATCAGGACCTGCAATACCGCTTACAGCAACAGCTATGGTGGCAAGACGAGCTCTGTTTAGCGCACCTTCAGTCATCTGCACTNCAGTCTCTTTGCTTACTGCGCCATGCTCTTTAATGGTGTCTTTTGAGACATTTAGAACATCCTCTTTAAGCTCATTTGAATAGGTTACAAAACCTCCTTCAAAATAAGCTGATGCACCTGGTACTTCAACAATGGAGGCTGCAATAAAGCCTGCTGTTAAAGATTCAGCTGTTACATATGACTGATGATATTTTACAAATAACTCTTTGAGCTCATTAGCTTTAGTAATGATCTCCNGTTGTAAGTTCTGATACATGATTATGTCCTATCTATATCTTGGACGACGAAGACCTGCTTTTGCAGAAATACCATAAGCATCACGTGCCTTTAGATTTGCCACATGATGAGGAGGAAGCGGATTTGGCTCAANNCTCTCATGAGATGAGTCTTTTNCCTGAACAGACTCTGAATNAGAGCCCTTTGAGAAGAACTTCTCAGTCTGTGCACGAGCCTGCTCTTCAATGGTAAGTGGTTTTACCTTGTAATTGTTAACTTTTGCTAACATGGTTACTTCATAACTAGGAAGTCCTGTTCTNTGACAGACCTCATCAATGCTCATGCCCTGAGCAAGAAGAGTTTTAGCAAGGTAAATCGGCTGATTCTCAACGGACTTATCCTGGAATTCCTTTTTCTGCTGCTCTACCTTGATATTAAGATTATCAACAGAGGTATCCATACTGCGCTGCTTGTCAATTAAATCCTGCAGTGTCTGTGTAGCATAGCTCATTGATGAATCAAAGGTTCTGCTTTTACGCTCTAGAGAGTCAACAGATACACCCTGTTTTTTAACCTGCTCCTGCAGTTCTAGCACAGCTTTTTCAAGAGACTGCTTAAGCTTTAGGTTTTCTTTTTCAAGAGTGTTGCATCTTCTGTTTGAGATAACAAAAGAGATAAGAATAAAGAGCAACAGCACAGCTGCTGTGCCAAAAACTATCATCATAGATACATCTAAATAAGATTGCATAGTTGCTCTTTTTTATTTGAATTTGCTTTAAATTTAGTAACTTATGAAACGATATTACCAAACATTTTGGTATTTGTATCATTTATTCTGAATTTTAGCTACAAAAAAGCGGTGATAACACCGCTTTTCTAACAAAACTCACATTAACCTAAGTTAGTTACATCTTTCCATTCTGTCTCAGTAAATAACTTGGTCAAATCAATAAGGATCAATAGATCATTTTCGCGGTTGCATACGCCAGAGATGAACTGAGCGTTATCTTCAGTACCAACGTTTGGAGTGTCGTCAATATCAGCTGTATTAAGATCAGCTACTTCTGCAACAGAATCAACAAGAATACCGATTACGTGCTTTTCTGATTCGACGATCATAATACGGGTGTTATCTGTAACCTCAGCATGAGGAATACCAAAACGAGCACGGGTATCGATAACTGTTACAACGTTACCACGAAGATTGATAATACCTAAAACGTATGAAGGTGCACCTGGAACAGGAGCGATGTCTGTATAGCGTAGAACTTCACGAACCTGCATTACGTTAACGCCATAAATTTCGTTACCTAACTGGAAAGTTACCCAACGTAATAGTTCGCCTTTCTTGCCGTTTGCACCAAGATCTAGAAATTTGTTGGTTTCTTCTTTAGACATTCCATATTCCTCATAATTACAACCACATCAAATGTGGGCTTTATATTTTTATTGTAAATAAATTTATAACGTTTGAAGTTGCAATTAGTTAAAATTTTGATCATTCACACATTTCTGAGTCAAGATCTTTGAGATTAACACCATTTTCAAACATCTTAATTAAAGCTTCCACGTGCAATAAGGCACACATCTCTTTCTTTACGATACCTGCAAGCCATGGTCTGTTACCTGCTGTCTCTCTCCAGGTTACCTGCTCTTTTGAAAGAATACGGTTACCCTCAAGAACATCGCAACCTACTGACCATAGAGTCTTATCAAGTGCAATCATGTAATCATAGATATCAGACTTAGGTGCATCTGGCTTTACCCAACGCAGAGTATCTACAACATTCATCTTTTTACCACGAATGTCAGCAATTCCCATAAACCAGTTTGGTTTACCAAATAGTGGAGTTATTTTTTCACATTGGAAGATACCACCTAAATTAATTAGTGGTACTGCAAAACGAATGCCCTTTACTAAAAAGAACAGTGCCTGGAATTCGTTTGGCATCTCAATGTTTTTCCACTCATATGGATTTTCAGGAACACTGCTTACATCCTCTTGAGTATCGGTCTTTATATCCTTTTCTTTAGTGGTAGATGCTGATAATGCTACAGATGTAGCAGTTTCTGTCTTTTCTGCGACCTCTGTCTTGGTTTTTGTTTCAACTTCAATCTGGGTCTTAGTTTGAGTCTCTACCTTAGTCTGTGTCTTGGTCTCAAGATCGGCAAGTAATGACTGCAATGACTGGTGCTCAGCAAAAGGAAGTGGCTCTTGAGTCTCTTCTTCAACTTCAGTTTCTGTCTGAGTCTGAGGCTCTAGAGTAAATGCGCTATCTATTGCTTCATTTTCTGCAGTTTCTATAGTATCTGTATCAGTTTTGCTTTGAAGATCTAGAGTGTCATCAGCTGTCTCTTGCTCAGTGCTATCTGCAATTATAGGAGCACTCTGTTCAACTTCAATTTCAGTTTCAACAGGTACATCGTGATTTAAATAATCATGACCATCATCTACTGCTGACGCACTAGGAGCTGCAGCTGATGCAGTATCTTGAGCTTCTTCAATTGAAGATTGTGCGTGATCTTGAGGCATTTCCTCTTCAAGCATCTGCTTGAAGTAGGCAACTAGAGTGTCATCAATCTCGTTAAATGACATATTTATTCCTTATTCAATTAGCTAAGCATTGAGCCCATGTCATCTGCAACAATATCAACATCCTGAGTTTCTTTTGATGCTTTTTCTTTCTCTTCAAAAGATACGATTGCAGCTACATTTGGGGTTACTTTCTCAACGTTATTGATGAGTTCCTTGCTGATAACATCTACTAATAACTGATAATAAGCTACAGCACCACGGCATTTTTCATCTAGCATTGTAATTGGCATGCCCCTCTGTGATGACTCTCTGAACAGAGTATCAATTGGGATCTGAGCGTTCCACAGATTATCCTTGTAGTGAGCCTTTAAAAACTCAAGTGAGGTTCTGCTAGCCTTTGTTCTCTTATCATACATGGTAGGTATTACAGTGTAATTGATGTTGCACTCGCTATCTGCCTTCTTCATGATGGAGAAGGTTCTTACCATGCCCTCAAGCCCCTTTAAAGACAGGAACTCAGTTTGTGTTGGCACAAGAATAGAGGTACTTGCAACCAGTGCATTTACCATCAGTGCGCCTAATACAGGAGGACAGTCAACAATTACCACATCGTACTCTTCTTTGATTAAATCGAGCGCACGAGAAAGAATTCTACCTACACCTGACTGACCTGATAGCTTTCTGTCAATGGTAGCTAGAGTCATGCTTGAGGCAATAATATCAAGATTAGGGAAATTTGTATGAGTAATACACTCTAAAACCTTTTCTTTTGTAAGATCTTTTTGAATGTATAGATCGTATAAATTTCTTTCAATAGAATTGTAATCAAATCCTAAATAGCTGGTTAAAGATGCATGAGGATCGGTGTCTATAATAAGACAACGGATATTCTCTCTCTGACACCAACCGGCTAAAGAGGCTACTGTAGTAGTCTTACCTACGCCACCTTTCTGACTGGCAATCGCCCAAACTAACACATTAGCTCCTTACTTATTGCTGAAATTAAGTTCTATAGAGTTATTCTCACCGCGTACCACATCAAGATCTGCAGTACCAGCTGAGCCCTCAGGTGTTGAGTCTTTCTTGCTAGAAGTAAAACCACCTTCAGGTACATTCTCAGTCTTTGGAGCCTCCATAGCATAACGTGAGATTGCAATTACTACCTTACGATTCATTGCACGACCTGCAGCTGTTGCATTTGAGAATTTTGGAGAATACTCACCAAAGGCCTCAATAGCCATTCTCTCAGGACGGATACCGTCCTTTTCTAACTCTTCAAGCACAGATAAAGCTCTGTTTGCAGATAAATCCCAGCTGTTTCTGAAAATACCGTTCGGTACAAAGGAGTTGTCTGTAAAACCACGTACACGAATATAGTTGTTGATATTTGAAATAGCACCTGCAATCTTTAGAATTACAGGACGGGATGGAGCAAGTACTGATGCACTGCCCTCAGCAAATAGAAGACCTGAATTGANATTAATTGATAACCAGTGTGGATCCTCTTCAATATCAATGTAATTCTTAAGGCCGGTATCTGAAATTGCCTCAGAGATAGAACGGCGGATTGCATCAAAGTGATTACCAAGTTTGCCCTCACCTTGAGTATCTGCATCAACTTGTGTTCTGCCACCTTCTTCAAACTTATCAGCAGAACCGCCTGGCTGGAACCCCCCCTGACCTGTCTGAGCGCCGCCATCTGGCATTGATGACTTTGGATTATTGTTCTTAGATACTGTGTTCTCTGATACAACAAGCTCACCTGCTGATGTTGCAGAGTCAGCATTGTTCTGACCGTCACGCTCATCATCTGAGCCTGAGGTTGTATCATCACGGTTTTCATTAGATACAGTTGAGGTGGTCTGGAAATTCATCATCACACCACCATCTTCAATGATCTGTTTTCCTGTATCACCCTGATGAGCATCAAGCTGAGCTTTTACAGCTTCCTGTACCTGCTCTGATAACTGCTGTGCAAGTGATCCAGGAACTAAAAGAGCACCACCAGGTGTATTTACGATGGTAGATTCTGTAAAGGCCTGAGCAATACTCTCGGCAATTGATTTGGCATCTGACTGCTTGGCCATAGCAAAAGCATATAGAACCACGAACAACGCAAACAAAAGCGTCATGAAGTCGGCGTAGGACACCATCCAACGTTCGAGGTTTTCGTGCTCTGGAGGTTTCTTCTTCATGAGGTACCTCTACTACTGAGCGTCTTTCTTTTCAGAAGAGTAGACTTCTAGTCTGCGCTTGATCATCATGGTGTTTTCACCAGATGCAATTGATACAAGTCCATCTAATGTCATGTACTTTAACAGAGTCATCTCAGCTACAATACCTTTAATACGGTTTGCAGCAGGAAGACAGATAATGTTTGCAAGAACAAGACCGTAAATGGTAGCTACGAATGCCACAGCAATAGCAGGTCCTAACTCATCAGGTCTGTCAAGTAGAGACATAGCGTGAATCAGACCTAACACAGCTCCGATAATACCCATTGTTGGTGAGTAACCGCCCATAGCTTCTAGAAACTTTGAGTAAGGCTCGTACTTTGCTTCTTCAACAGCGATAGCCTGCTCTAAGATCTGATGTAGTGAATCCTTGTCAACACCGTCCACAATCATCTGAATACCGCCACGGGTAAAATCATCTGAAGCTGATCCTATGGAGTTTTCAAGAGCTAAAAGCCCCTGCTGACGAGCGGTTGTTGATAAACCAACTAAGAATTCTGCCTGAGGCTCTAATCTGATCCTTGGAGGAACTAAAAGCCACATAAAGCACTTTAGAGCACCAACAATGGTAGGTAGGGGGAACTGAACCACGCATGCAAAGAATGATGTACCGAATACTACCAAGAAAGCTGGTAGAACAAGCATCATGCCAGGATGTGTTCCTTCAAGTATCATTGCAATGACGATACATCCGATTCCCAGGAAGATACCTAAAAAGTTCATATTAACCGCCCTTTATTATTGTTTTAATTTAGCCTAACTCTTTTTGAATACAGCTTGCAATATCATCAAGAGGAAGTACTAGATCAGCTACGTTAGCGTTAACAATAGCCTGAGGCATACCGTACACTACGCAGGTTTCCTCGTTCTGAGCCCAGATAACAGAGCCCTTATTCTTTAATATGGTGCAACCCTCACAACCATCAGAACCCATGCCGGTTAAGATCATTGCAAGAACCTTGTTGCTGTAAATCTGTGCTAAAGATGCAAATGATACATCCACACATGGATTGTAGGTTAAACGACCAGTATCCTGAATAATGCGAATACGTGTCTTAACACCAAAGCGCTCGAAAATCATCTGCTTGCCGCCAGGTGCTAGATAGCAGGTACCAGCCTCTAAAATATCGCCATCCTGAGCCTCAACCACATGCAGATTTGACATCGCATCAAGTCTTTGAGCAAAGGTTGTGGTAAATGAACCTGGCATATGCTGCACAATAACTACAGGAATTGATAGTTTTGGAAGCTGTGGAATGATTTGCTGCAAAGCAACAGGTCCACCTGTTGAGCAGCCGATTGCAATAATAGAATGTGGTTTGCCTGACTTTCTAAATGCAGTAGTCTCTGATTTGTGGTTGCCGAATGTAAACTTACGGGCTGCTGCAGGAAGACCAGGATCAGAGGTTAACATATCGCTAATCTTCTTGTACTGCCCCATAGCTGATGCTTTTGATGCAGCGCTACCAGCTGGTGCTGCAGTTGTAGTAGTTGCAGCAGGTCTTGCAGCTGTTGTTGCAAATCTTGATGCAGGAGTTGCTGTTGTTGCAGTAGTTGAAGCTGTACGTGTAAAGGTACTTGTAGTAGCAGATCTTGCAGCAGTAGTTGCAGATGTAGCAGGACGTGCTGGCGTTGTAGAGCCTACAGCTCTAAAGCCTCTTACTCTACTTCTTGAAACAGCTTTAATGGAATTTAATAATGCCTTGATACCATCTTCACGGCGGTGAGCGATATCATCAAAGTTTTTAGGCATAAAGTCTACCGCACCGGCCTCTAGTGCCTTAAAGGTAGAGTTTGCACCTTCAAATGTAAGTGATGAGAACATTAAAATAGGTGTTGGTGTTCTTGCCATAATTTCTTTTACAGCAGTAATACCATCCATAACAGGCATTTCCACATCCATGGTGATTACATCAGGATGTAAAGATGCAGTTAGGTTAACACCCTCTTTGCCGTCCTTTGCCTCGCCTACTACCTGCATTGTAGGATCAGATTCAATGATCTCCTTCAGGCGCTTACGGAAGAA
>JGI24711J26586_10003573_pt1 | contig 10201 bp, 10 predicted proteins | sample BioPla3DNA1_FD_26586 | JGI IMG/M metagenome (IMG submission 26586)
TGTAACAGAAAAGAGGACCAAAGAAGAGATCGACAAACTAGCTAGTGTAATGGAGGTGATATAGTGATTACTAATTACGATAAACTAATAATTGAAGTTTCCAAAGAAGGAAGAAGAGCATACGACCTGCCCGAATGTGACGTAGAAGAAGTAGCTCTCGACAGTGTAATTCCAAGCGAATTTTTGACCGATAGGGAGCTTGGATTGCCGGAAGTAAGTGAAATAGATGTAGTTAGGCACTATACCAACCTATCTACCAAAAACTTTGGTGTAGATACAGGATTCTATCCTTTAGGTTCCTGTACCATGAAATACAATCCTAAAATAAATGAAGATATGGCGGCACTTCCGGGATTTACTAACATTCATCCGTACCAACCGGAAGAAACTGTGCAAGGTGCCCTCGAGCTCATGTACGGTTTAGATAAAATGTTAGCGGAAGTAGCAGGAATGAGTAGAATGACACTTCAACCTGCAGCCGGTGCCCATGGTGAGCTTACCGGAGTAATGGTAATAAAGGCTTACCATAGGAAGAGAAAAGATTTCAAGAGAACCAAAATTATAGTTCCCGACGCTGCTCACGGAACAAACCCCGCAACAGCTGCTGTTGCCGGATTTGATATCGTAGAGATAAAATCGGCCGAAGACGGCTCGGTTGATCTCGATGCTCTGGAAGCTGTTTTGGGCGATGATATTGCAGGATTGATGTTAACAAATCCTAGTACTCTTGGACTTTTTGACAGAGGAATCAAGCAAATTGCAGAAATGGTTCACGGTTGCGGCGGATTACTGTATTATGACGGTGCTAACATAAACGCTATTATGGGTGTTGTGAGGCCGGGGGATATGGGATTTGACGTTTGCCATTATAACCTGCACAAAACAATGTCCACACCTCACGGTGGCGGTGGCCCGGGTAGTGGTGCAGTAGGCGTTAAAGACTTCTTAGTACCTTTCCTTCCTTCTCCAATGATTGAGAAAGATGGGGACAAATATTATCTGGATTATGACAGACCAGATTCTATTGGTAGAATGGTAGACTTCTATGGTAACTTTGATGTGTTGGTAAAAGCCTATTCTTATATATACACATTAGGACCAAAACTCAGAGAAGCAAGTCAAAGAGCGGTACTTAACGCAAACTATATAGCAGCCGGTATAAAAGAAAAATATGAGCTTCCATATGATAGAATATGCATGCATGAGTGTGTGTTCGATGCACTCAAAAAAGGCATTGCGGACGATATAGCTACCTTAGATATAGCTAAACGTCTGTTGGATTATGGATTCCATCCACCTACAATCTACTTCCCACTTATAGTAGACGAGGCGTTGATGATAGAGCCGACAGAAACTGAAAGTAAGGAAACTCTAGACTCTTTCATAAATGCACTGAACACAATAGCAGACGAAGCCGCAAGGGATTCGAATATACTAAAAGAAGCTCCTCATGATACTATCGTAAGAAGGATCGATGAGAAGAAGGCAGCTAAAGACTTGATACTTAAATGGCAGGATGCACAATAAAAACAACAGATTAAAATATAATAAAAAGCTCGATTCAGGTAGGACTTTAGTTCTACCTGAATCCTGATTTTTATTTCTTGTATTTGGAAGATTTATCAAACATCGAAAAATGAAAAATAAAACATAGTACAAGGCATTTTGAAATAGTTATGCATAAATCTATATAAACGATGTTGATATAATAGTATATAAAAAATTATTTTAAAGGTTCGATAACGAATTGGGTCTGAATCATAAATTTACTTAGAACGTTAAGGAGGAAAAATAATGTTTGGACAAGATGGAAATTTTGAAGAAGCTCTAAAAAACAGTATAACAGCGTCCATAAAGGATAGAATTGAAAATGCTTGTGAAACTTGAGACCTCAAAGCTGTTCTAGCAGTCGCCTGGGGCGTCAAGGAAAAATTTGATCCAAGTCAAGCAGATGCATTAACAGAATTTCTTAACAGTAAGACAGACAGCGAATTTGAAGTACCTTCCGGTGAAACAGTAAAATTCCTAAAAGGTGGAGTAAAAGTAAAAGGTGATGACGCAACATTAATTTATAGATATCAAATAACAAAGGACAATCTATAAACCATATAAACTATATAAACTAAAACTACCCTCTGTTGAATAAGGCAGGGGGTATTTTTCTAGGCAGGACGGGGGAGAACGATATGAACCTGAAGGTATTATTTTTGGGTAAATGTCAGTATGAAAAGGCCCTAACTTTACAGTGTGATATTTTGAGAAAAAGGCAAGAAGGAGAAATAGGAGATGTTTTGATAATGGTTGAGCATCCTCCTGTTATTACTTTAGGGAGACATGCCGAACAATCGAATGTTATAGTTTCGGAGGAATTTTTGAATAATCAGGGTATATCCCTTTATAAAACAAATAGAGGCGGTGACGTGACATATCACGGGTACGGACAAGCAGTAGGGTATCCCATTATCAACCTTAGGGACAGAAAGATGGGTATTAAAAAATTTGTTACGGGTATAGAAGATACCTTCATAGATTTACTGAAAAACGAATTTAATATCGAGGCCCAAAGGGATGGTAAACATACAGGCGTTTGGGTTGGTGACGAAAAGATAGTTGCAATCGGTTTAGCTGTAAAACAAAGGGTTACTATGCATGGATTTGCATTTAATATAAATACAAATTTNGATCATTTTAAATTGATAGTGCCTTGTGGTATCGTGGACAANGGCGTTACGTCCTTAAAGAAAATCACTGGTAATGTTGTGGATTTTGACAGCATGAATAAATTAACTANAGATTATTTTTGTAAGAATTTAGGTTATGACAATTATGATGTAACGGTGGTTGAACAATAGCTGNACCACAGTTCGCAGGCAAACATTACAAATTTGNTCATCCCCTCTGGTCATGCAAATTTGATGTTTGGTTGCGTTTGGCCTACCATCAATTTACTTATCCCTTTCAGTCATGTAAATTGGGTTAGGTCATAAACAATCGTTCTTTAAAATTAATTATCATAAAAACGTTCTATAATATATAACCTTACTAAAATTACAAGATGAATTATTATAACAATCGTCAAAGGGGTGGTGAGCAAATGGCAGTAACAAGAAAACCGGAATGGCTGAGGATAGACATGGCACAAGGTCGCAGTTTAGATTATGTAGAGGATATGCTTAAAAAATACTCATTGAACACAGTTTGTGTAGAGGCAAATTGTCCAAATAGAATGGAATGTTTCAGCAGAAAAACAGCAACCTTTATGATATTGGGGAANGAATGTTCGAGGAACTGCAGATTCTGTAATGTTTCACATGGAACATTGGAAGAAGTAAACCCTNAGGAACCGGAAAACCTGGCAAGTGCGGCAGTGGAAATGGGGCTAAAACATGTTGTGGTTACCACGGTTACCAGGGATGATCTTCCGGACGGGGGTGCAGGACATTTTGCAAAGGTTGTAAAAGCTATAAGGGCCAAAGACAGCGATATTACAATAGAACTGCTTATTTCCGACCTAAAAGGAGATAGGGAATCGATTAAAACCGTGGTAGATTCCAAACCGGAAATTATCAATCATAATGTGGAAACAGTGCCCAGATTATATAAGGAAATCAGGCCTATGGCCATATACAAAAGGTCGCTGGATGTCTTAAGGCAGGTAAAAGAGATGGACGATACAATATTAACTAAATCCGGCATGATGATGGGCCTCGGTGAAACAGAAGAGGAAGTAATAGAAGTAATGAAGGACTTAAGGGATGTGGATTGCGATTTCTTAACTTTAGGTCAATATCTGGCACCCAGTGATAAACATTATCCCGTAAAAGAATATGTTACACCGGAAACATTCGAGAGATACAGAGTAAAGGCAGAGGAATTAGGGTTTAAATTTGTAGCTTCCGGTCCTTTTGTCCGAAGTTCGTATAAAGCGGCAGATGCGATGGATGTTGTAGAAGCTGAAAATCAATAGGAATTAACGCGGGACGGCAGACTGTGTGAAAAAGCACTTTTCTCGCTTTTTGCCATTCTGAGTGTAGCGAAGAATCTCGTTTTTAGGCCATTTGAGATCCTTCGCTTCGCTCAGGATGACATTTTTCACACAGTCTGCCATCCCCCTGTGTTTATCACACTCTAAATTTCCTTTAATAAATTTGCCATTTCAATAGCAGTAATAGCCGCATCATAACCTTTATTGCCCGCTTTGGTTCCCGCTCTCTCTATTGCCTGTTCTATGGTATCAGTGGTGAGGATACCGAATATTATTGGGGAATCCGTATCCAGGGAAACCTTGGCAATTCCCTTAGTAACTTCATTAGATACATAATCAAAATGAGGAGTAGCACCCCTTATAACAGCACCGAGACATATTATTGCATCATATTTATCTGTCTTGGCCATTCTTTTTGCCACAAGCGGAATTTCAAAAGCACCGGGCACCCATGCAATATCGATGTCTTCTTCACTTACATCATGACGTTTTAGGGCATCAAGGGCTCCCGACAAAAGTTTACTTCCGATAAACTCATTGAACCTTCCGACAATAATACCGAATTTCAACCCGTCCGAAATTAACTTACCTTCAAAAATTTTCATTACTTTTTTACCCCCTTAAAGTTTAACATATGTCCCAGTTTTTCTTGTTTTGTTCTTAAATAACAGATGTTATGTTTATTGCAACCCGTTTGTATAGGAATTCTTTCAACTATTTCCATACCGTAACCGGCAAGCCCCGATACCTTCTTCGGATTGTTGGTCATCAGTTTGATTTTTTTGATACCAAGGTCGGCTAATATCTGAGCACCGATTCCATAATCCCTCATGTCGCTTGGAAAACCGAGGGCCAAGTTTGCCTCCACTGTATCCATACCATTGTCCTGTAAAGCATAGGCCTTCAATTTATTAATCAGCCCGATGCCCCTACCTTCTTGACGCATATAAACCAGCACGCCGCGGCCCTCATTGTCAATCTGTTTCAGTGCAGCCGTACATTGTTCACCGCAATCGCAACGTAGGGATCCAAAGGCGTCTCCCGTGAGACATTCGGAATGGACACGTACCAAAACAGGTTCCCCGTCCGACACATCACCTTTTACCAGGGCAACATGGTGTTCCCCGTTCAGATTGTTTTCATAGCCTATAATGGTAAAGTTACCATATTTGGTTGGCATATCTGCACTGGTTATACGGGTGATAAGGACTTCATGTTTTCTTCTATAGGCAATCAGGTCGGCTATAGTAATTATCTTAAGATTATGTTTTTTTATGAATTCCATAAGCTGTGGAGTCCTTGCCATTGTGCCGTCTTCATCCATCACTTCGCAAATCACGCCTGCAGGATATAAACCGGCGAGCTTTGCCAGGTCCACGGCAGCTTCTGTATGCCCGGCCCTTTTTAATACACCGCCTTTTTTTGCTTCTAACGGAAATATATGTCCGGGCCTTCTGAAATCCGAGGCCTTGGCATTCGGGTCCAAAACCTTCCGGACCGTAAAAGCCCTTTCGTGGGCAGATATTCCGGTGGTAGTTTCCATCGCATCGATGGACACTGTAAAAGCGGTCTGAAGATTATCCGTACTGTGTTCTACCATTTGAGGAATATGGAGCTCATCCAGTCTGAAGCCGTCGATGGGCATACATACAAGGCCACGACCATATTTGGTCATAAAATTAATAGCCTCCGGTGTTACTTTTTCGGCCGCCATTAAAAGGTCTCCCTCGTTTTCGCGGTCTTCATCGTCTATTACGACTATGATTTTACCCTGTTTTATGTCTTCAACGGCTTCTTCAATTGTGTTAAATTTATACATGTCTTTTTCACTCCTTTTGCGTGGGTGGACACATGGGCCCACCCCTAGTCCATAAATAATTATGTTTGTTTGAAAATTTCCATGGGTGGATACACGGGTCCGCCCTGAAAATTTTTTTAGATAATTGCGTTTGTTTAGGAAACCTATAGAAAACCGTGTTCACTTAAGAAACTCATATCGATATTAGAATTAGGGGGACCATCCTCCCTAAAGGATAAAAGTTTCTCCACATATTTTCCAATCATATCTACTTCAAGGTTTACTTCATCACCTATATTTTTTCCGAGGAGAGTTGTTTCGTCTCCGGTAAACGGAATAATAGATACCTTAAAACATCTATCATCTACATAGGCTACGGTGAGGCTGATGCCATCGACAGCAATGGAACCCTTATTTATTACATATTTTAAAATATCCGGCGGAGCGGTGATCGAAACCCACACTGCGTTGTCCTCCCGTTGAAAATCCTTAATGGTGCCTGTACCGTCTATATGTCCGCTCACAATATGTCCGCCCAGGCGATCCCCCAGTTTCAGGGCCCTTTCCAAGTTAACTTTACTTCCCGAAGACAGGTTGTTTAAATTGCTTCTCCGCATTGTTTCCGCCATAACATCCACCTCAAGACTATCGGAGTCAAAGGATGTTACCGTCAAGCATACACCATTGGTTGCAACACTGTCGCCCAGTTTGATGTCTCTTGGTATCTTCTTAGCTTTGATGGTAATGGTTGCAGATTTAGGGCCTTTTTTGATGGATTCAACCGTTCCTATTTCTTCCACAAGTCCTGTAAACAAAGGTTAACCCCCCTTTCCCACATAAGCTTCTATCATCACATCGTCTTCAAATCTACGAATATTTATATCCCCAAGAGGTATAGCATCCTCCATATAAGGAATGCCTTCCCCTCCCACCGGGGTTTTGGATGAGTGGCCTCCTATTATTTTCGGTGCTATAAACATAATTACTTTATCAACAATACCTTCTTGCAGGGCTGAATAATTTAAACTACTTCCGCCTTCCAGGAGAATACTGTCGATTTTCTTTTCGCCCAAAACTTTCATTAAATACAATAAATCCACTTTATTATTTTTAAAAGGTGTAACTATAACTTTCGCACCTGTTTTTTCAATACTTTTTATCTTTTCTTCATCGGCAGCTTCAGTTGTTGCAACAATAGTTTTCGTGTTTTCATCACACTGGAGAACCTTTGCATCTAAAGGTATACTGACTTTTGTATCTGCAACTATTCTAATCGGGTTTTTTCCGTCAACATTCTCTAACCTGGTTGTGAGAAGAGGATCGTCTGCTAAAACCGTTCCTATTCCAACCATTATGGAAGAATGTTTGTGGCGCAATTTATGAACATATTCCCTGGATTTCTCGTTAGTGACCCAACGGGAATCTCCTGTATGGGCTGCTATTTTGCCATCCAGTGTCATGGCGGTTTTAAGTGTACAAAAAGGGAGTTTTGTTGTAATAAATTTTATAAAGATTTCATTTAACTTTCTGGCTTCATTTTCTAATACACCTGTTATAACCTCCACACCGTTTTCTCTTAAAATTCTGATTCCTCTGCCCGCTACCAAGGGGTTGGGGTCTTCCACAGCAACCACAACTTTTTTGATTCTTCTGTTGATAATTGCTTCAACACAAGGCGGAGTTTTGCCAAAATGTGAGCAAGGTTCTAAAGTTACATACATAGTAGCCCCTTCAACAGGCTCCACAGAATTGTTAAACGCATTGATTTCCGCATGGGCCTCACCGTATTTTTCGTGATAGCCTTCACCAATAATTTTATTGTCTTTAACTATTACAGCTCCGACCAACGGGTTTGGATTTACATAGCCGATACCCAGTTTTGCCAGATCCAATGCCCTAGTCATATATAAAGAATCCATGAATTCACCTCGCATGTTAGAAATCGGAAATCAGCGTGCCGGTATGCCGGACTGGAAATCCCACATTTTTGTCATCCTGAGACGAACAGTATAAACAGCGCCCACGAAGGATCCGGACCCAAGATTCTTTCCCGATGTTTGGGATGAGTATCATCCTGGGGGCACCAGTATAAACGGTGCTTGCGAAGGGTCTCTTATTTGTCTATGGTTTATTAGGTCCAGCCCTCATGTACCCCAAGCAACCTGGCTTGCAGTCTCTGATTTCCGGAATAAAAAAGCCCTGATAAATTTTATCAGGGCTGAGTTTCGCTGAACAATTCAATAAGCTGTACGGAATAATGCTTACGGAATACAACAATTTTTCCTTCTCCCATCCAGACTTTACTGTCGGTACCGGAATTACACCGGTTCAATCAAAACAGATTCGCGGACTTTACCGCCGGTGGGGATTTTCACCCCGCCCTGAAGGATTTCCAATATTCAATTACAACTTAATACTAGCATTGTTTCAATGTTAAGTCAATAACAAAAATTTGGCCTGGCATGGAGTTTAGTCTTATAATATAATATAAAGTGTGTAGCATGTTCATGCCANACACGAAACGGGAAATTTTTGTTCNAATATTGTTAAAAGTACTGGGGGTATTTTTTATGTTCAGAAAAGAATTAGATGTATTAAGACCCTATGTTCCGGGAAAACCAATTGAAGAGGTACAAAAAGAATATGGTATAGATAAGATAGAAAAATTAGCATCCAATGAAAATCCTTTGGGACCGTCACCGAAAGCGGTGGATGCCATTATAAGGGAAGCACAGAATATTAATTTTTATCCGGATTCCTATGCGATGAAATTGAAGGAAGCCATTGCTGAAAAGGTCGGTTTGACCCACGAAAATATAGTTGTGGGTAATGGTGGGGAACAGACCTTGGCTATGGTAGCCCAAACATTCATAAACCATGGGGACGAAGCCATAATGGCAGATACCACATTCAGCATATATGAAACAAGTGTGCTCAATATGGGTGGAATTGTCGTTAAACTGCCTTTAAAAAATTATAAGCACGACTTGGACGGTTTTATTGAAAAGATTAACGATAAAACGAAAATAATATATATCTGCAATCCTAATAATCCTTTAGGGAATATTTTGACGAAAAATGAAATAGATAAATTTATAGCCGAAATTCCTGAGGATGTTGTGGTTCTATTTGACGAGGCATACTATGATTATGCAAAGACTAATCCGGAATATCCGGAAACATTAGATACCCTGGCGAAAAGGCCAAATACCATCATACTCAGGACGTTTTCCAAGGTGGGAGGTGTTGCCGGGGTCAGGGTAGGATATGTACTTACATCTAAAGAAATAGCTGCACAGATGGGTAAAGTCAAAGATGTATTTAATGTCAATTCATTGGCTCAGGCCGCGGCCTTAGCGGTACTGGAAGACGAGGAACATATTGAAAATACAATAAAATTGAATTACGAATCTCTAGCACTTATGGAGAAGTATTTCGATGAAAATAATTTAGAATACGTAAAATCTAATGCAAACTTTATATTTGTTAATGTAGGTGTTCATTCTAAATCAGTATTTGAGAAATTAATGAAACAAGGTATTATCATCAGGCCCGGATTTTTGTGGGGCTGGGATAATTGGCTCAGGGTAAGTACGGGAACTATGGAACAAACAGAGAAATTTATTAAGGAATTGGACAAGATTCTCAAACACAGGTGATATATAATTGAAAGACAAAAAGGCAAAAATGCTACTACTTGATATATTATTGATAACGATTGGGCTGCTATATATATTATTTTTATATTCGGATATTTTTGATATAAAAATGGTGGTATCATCAAGTGCACTTAAATATATATCTGTAGTCCTTTGCTTTATAATAACTTTATTTATAGGAAAAGATGGATTTGGCAAAAGAGACAGATTATTGCTTCAAATAGGGTTATTTATCGCGATTTTGGCGGACTTATGTCTTCTCATTTTAGGTTATCATGTCCTGGGAATAGCATTATTCTGCCTAGTCCAAATAATTTATTATAATAGATATAGAGGGGGTAAGGCCTGCAGGCCGCCCCTTATTTTTATTAAATTTATTGTTATTTTTTTATTAACACTGGCCGGTTACTTCATAATAAACTTAGTCTCGGTGAAAGTTGATTTCCTGTTTGCAATGGCATTTTTCTATTCCGTATGCCTAATATTTAGCACCTTGGAATCGGTAAATGCTTCCAAAAATAAATTATATCCGTGTTATAATAAATACATGATAATTGTGGGCATGGCGCTTTTTTTGTTATCTGACATAGCTATAGCAATATTCAATATGAGCAAAGAATTTAATACATGCATGTATAATATATCCGCTTCATTGATATGGGGCCTTTATCTGCCTTCTCAGGTTTTGCTTTCCGTAAGCGGATATCGGTTTAAAAGAGATAAAAAAGATGTATAGGGAGATAAGATAACGTTATTTTA
>JGI24711J26586_10003585_pt1 | contig 10180 bp, 9 predicted proteins | sample BioPla3DNA1_FD_26586 | JGI IMG/M metagenome (IMG submission 26586)
TTACCCTTTTGCCCTTGCCCCCGGGATGGGATTAAATGCTTTTTTCGCCTATTCAGTAGTATTAGGTATGGGAGTTAGTTGGCAAACCGCCCTGGGCATTGTTTTTGTAGAAGGTATTATATTTATTATTATCAGCATAGTGCCCATCAGAGAAATGATTGTGAATGTTATCCCTATGGCTTTAAAGGCTTCTATCAGCGTTGGTATCGGTCTTTTTATTGCCTTCATAGGATTACAAAACGCCGGGTTAGTAGTAAATGATGATGCCACACTGTTGACTATCGGCAATCTGTTTAGCGGTAACGGGATAGTTGCACTATCAGGTTTAGCTATTATGGGAATGCTTTATACCTTGAAAGTCAAAGGTGCTATTCTTTGGGGAATTTTAGGTGCTACCATTATAGGTTATCTTCCCGGAATAAATATCACCCCTCCCTTTCAAGGATTGATGGCTATTCCTCAGTTCAGTGATTGGAGTGAAGTTTTATTCAAATTGGACATCAAGGGAGCTTTAAATCTGTCTTTATTAGGAGTCGTTTTTTCCTTTTTATTTGTGGACTTGTTCGATACCGTAGGAACCTTGGTGGGAGTCAGTACTCAGGTAGGCTTTCTGGACAAAGATGGCAATTTGCCTAAGGCAAGCCAGGCTTTATTGGCAGATGCCATTGGTACTGCAGGCGGTGCTATCTTTGGTACCAGTACTATCACTACCTATATTGAATCAGCGTCTGGTGTCTCTGAAGGTGGTAGGACCGGCTTAACGGGTGTGGTGGTATCTATTCTTTTTTTCCTGTCCCTCTTTTTTAGACCTTTAGTGGGTATTGTTCCCGGAGCAGCTACCGCACCTGCTTTAATAGTGGTAGGAAGTCTTATGATTAATAACATCTTAAAGATAGAATGGGATGATTTTTCGGAGGCCTTGCCGGCTTTCATCTGCCTGATTACCATACCTTTTACCTACTCAATTGCCAATGGTATTGCCCTTGGTTTTATCACCTATCCTTTAATCAAATTGTTAAGCGGAAAAGGTAAAGAAGTGCACGGCTTGGTTTATATTTTAGGCATTCTTTTTGTCCTGAAATTTATCTGGTTGTAAAATTAAAAGACATTTTAACCGGATTAGTTTAATGTATTAATGTTTAATTCATTGAAAAGACTAAGTAAGAAATAAGATGAGAGAATAACAATAGGAGTAATTGTGATACCTTTTGATTCCCAATGCTATCCTTATCCTTCTCAAAGGAGATTGGTTTTTGCTCAGAGGGGAATGGTTGCCACCTCTCAACTCCTGGCAGCAGAGGCGGGCTTAGAAATATTAAGAGAGGGGGGCAATGCTATTGATGCTGCAATTACCACAGCTGCCTGCCTCACAGTTGTAGAGCCTACCTCTTGCGGAATCGGCGGAGATGCCTTTGCCTTAGTATGGACTAACGGTAAAATTTATGGTCTTAATTCCAGCGGACCGGCACCAAAAGCAATCTCTGGGGAGGAGATGAGGAAAAAAGGTTTTAAAAAAATTCCTGATACCGGATGGTATCCGATAACTGTACCAGGAGCTCCTGCTGCGTGGGTAGAACTTTCCCGAAAATTTGGTCGTTTAACACTAATCCAGAGCTTAACACCGGCTATCGAATATGCTCAAAATGGATTTCCTGTTTCACCGGTTGTTAGCTATCTGTGGGGCAAAGCATTTGATCGTTATAACAAACTTAAAAATATGGAAGAGTTAAAATACTGGTTTGATACCTTTGTCCCGATGGGGAGGGTGCCTAAACCGGGTGAGATATGGAAAATTCCCGAACAAGCTTGCACTTTAAAAGAAATAGCAGAAAGTGAAGCTAACTCGTTTTACAGTGGAGACATTGCCGATACCATAGATCTATTTTCTCGGAAATATGGCGGATATTTGAGGAAAGAGGACCTAGTTTCTTTTTGCCCTGAATGGGTGGAGCCCGTCTGTATTAATTATAAAGGTTATGATGTCTGGGAAATTCCTCCTAACGGACAAGGTCTAGTTGCACTAATGACCTTAAATATTCTTAAGGAAATGCCTTTAGCTGGAAGAGAGTTTCCCGATACTTTTCACTATATAATTGAGGCGATGAAATTAGCTTTTACCGATGGGAAGACATTTATTACTGATAGCCGACAGATGAAGGAATCAGTTGAAAGGCTGTTGTCGTCGGAATATGCTGCCCAACGAAGAAGCTTGATAGCCGAGAAAGCTTTAAATCCTCATTTTGGGAAACCATCAGGTAATAATACAGTATATCTAGCTACAGCTGATAGTGAAGGGAATATGGTTTCCTATATTCAAAGTAATTATATGGGTTTTGGCTCTGGGATAGTAATTCCTGGTACCGGTATTGCCTTACATAATAGAGGACATGGTTTTTCCTTAGATCCTGAACATATTAATTATCTGGAACCCGGTAAAAAGACCTATCATACCATTATTCCAGGGTTTTTAACCAAAGACGGCGAAGCGGTTGGCCCCTTTGGTGTAATGGGCGGCTATATGCAGCCCCAAGGACATGTACAAGTTGTAACAAATATTATTGATTTTGGGCTTAATCCTCAGGCAGCTCTCGATGCACCCCGCTGGCAATGGACGGGGGGTAAACAAATTAAATTAGAAGATAGTTTTCCCCAACATATAACAGAAAAGCTGAAAAAGATGGGGCATATAATAGAAGTTGACTACGATTCGAGCGGGTTCGGCAGAGGACAAATCATTTGGAGAGATAAAAACGGGGTATTAATTGGAGCAACCGAACCGAGGTGTGACGGTACCGTTGCCGCATGGTAGAAATTTAATATTAGTCTTAAAAATATAATTGGATAAAAAATAGCTCCCTTTTTAGGGAGCTATTTTTCGGTGCAACAAGTATTATTCGGCTTCTATGGTGATTTCCTTGGGTTGTATTTCCGGCTTCTTGGGCATAATAACTTCTAAAATACCATTTTTAAATTTTGCATTAATCTTTTCTTTATCGATCTCTATAGGTAAAGAAATGGTACGAGCATAATTACCATAGGCTCTTTCTCGATAGTAATAATCTTCTTTCTTTATCTCTTCATCTTTTTTAATTTCGCCCTGTATAGTCAAATTATTCTCAGCTAAAGAGATCTTAACATCATTCTTATCGACCCCTGGAAGCTCAACTTTAACAATTAGCTTATCTTTTTTATCAATTAAATCTACTGCCGGCTCCCATGGACTGCCTTCCAATAAACCCCTTCTGCCTCTACCGGGTACTTCCATCATATCAAAAAAATCATCAAATAAACTTCTAACTGCATGTTTTCTCGGTTCCCATCTAATTAAGTCCATAATAAACCTCCCTTATTCTTTTAACTAGGTATTGGTATTCTTTATATAATGTGCTAATAGCAATACTTTCTATTAACAATTATAATAGAATAAATATATTTGTCAATAGGCATTTGGAAAATAATTAGTTTTTAAAGTGTTGGGATAGTGAGGAGAATAAAAAACCCTCTGGTTTGCCAGAGGGTTTCACTTACCATCTAGTAGCGTCTTCCATGTCCAGAGTCAAAATCTCTTCTGGGACTACGGGGACGAGCTTCGTCAATCTTTAACGGACGTCCATGAAATTCCTGGTCGTTCAAAGCTTCTTTTGCTGCTTCTGCTTCTTCGTTAGTAGACATTTCTACAAAACCAAAACCTTTACCTTCAATGATGTTGACACTCTGTACGGTACCATGGGCTTCAAATAGTTCTTTGAGCTGGTCCTCTGTGACAGCATAGTTCAGGTTTCCCACATAAAGCTTATTGCCTTGCACTCTCTTTACCTCCTTCTTTAATTCTATAAATCTCTTCAGTAACATTTCTTTAGAGGCAAAGCAGAGCAAGGGTCAAATTACCGAAAAAGCTCTAACTAAATATCACCAAAGACAAAATCTATGATTCTTATTTCATCATAGAACCTTAATATTTGTTGCTATCATTGGGTATTGTCAATCCTATATTGGCTAATAGCTGCTGAGTAATAAAAATATTATAGCTAAAAGTATATAATGCCAATTTTTGATTACTTTTTTGCACATCAATTTTTAANGCTGACTTACATTATACCATAAAGTAAAAACAAAAAAAGTGTTTAGGTTTTTTATGCAGATTATTTGTTTTTAGACCAAATTAGCGGATTGGCTCAAGTTAGAAATATTGGTGAAGCTAATAATAACGATTATTGCGTTGTTAATAATTATAATTTGAGAGCATATACCATATTTTCCATAAAAGCAGAAAGATTAGCCAACCGTTTCCTGAAACCCGGATCAGAGAATTTGTCTTTAAGGCCCGACTATAATCAGCTAGATGGTCATCCAGGTAGCCTCTATCGGCCTGGCAGAAAAAATTGTAACTTCCCCATCACCAGAACTTGTCTATTCCAAATATACCGTAAACAGGATTACCCAAGAATCGGATTCCCGGATAAAGCGCTTTTAACCATCTCAGATGACCATAAGGGACTAATTGGAATACAGCAGGAAATTATTTCCTAATACGCCAAACTGACGCTATATCTGCCATTTTATGTGCAATGTAGACCATCATAGCCCAGATGATTGTCCGAAGATACTGCAATAGTTATCCTAAAGAAAGTCCGATGCTGGAAGTTGAGGCTTATAGAGGTTGATGAGGAATGGCAGACCGGCAGAAGTGAGGATAGAAGAAGAGAAGGAAACACAGAAAGAAACACATGAAGGCGATGCTCTATTAAAAAATAGAACAAATGAAAGAAGGAGTCGGAACCGAGGAGGAATTGGTAAATAATTAATAAGGTGATATTAACATAAAATAATAACACAGTACAAAAAAAGTATTGACAAAATATTTGTTTAATTGTATAAGTGGTTTAGTGATACAAAACAAAAATTTCTTGTCCATACTTCGACTAGTATCAGATTTCCTTTAATTATGATTATAGAAAAGAGGTGCTAAAATGGCTAAAAGTTGTGGTGACAAGAAAACCAAAGATACCAAAAAAAAGAAATAGTAAAGCTAATTAAACAGACTTCTAACTGACTATTCAAATGATCAGTTTAGATAAATCGCAGAATTTTGACGAATTCAAAAACCCCGACCACCCCTCTGGTTTGGGGTTTTTGAATTTTATGGCAAAAGATAAGAATAGTAATGTTTTTTAGCAGGGTAAGGGCAGTTTGGAACGGTTAGGTATTTTTAAAAAACCGTTTTAGCAAAGTCGGACTGGCTAAAATTTTACCGATCACTAAGATTATTTCATTAGCCTTACGAAAGCCATAGCTTTTTAAAAACGATTTTCCCCCCACCGTGATAGCAGCTATGAGGCTTAGTGCCAATAAATCGATCCAACTTTTAGGAACGTTCCAATTACTGGCTGTTTTAAGTATTATTATGGTTCCTAAAGAGCCGCTTAATATTCCACAAATGTCACCTACTATGTCATTCATAAAAATTGTTACCCTATGGGCATTTTTAACCAGAAAGAGTCCTTTTTTAGCACCAAATACTTTTTTTGCCGCCTTAGCATGAAAGGATTCTTCTTCTGCTGCTACTGCTGCTATGCCGATCATATCAGCCACTATGCCGATAGTGATAACAAGAATAAGAATAAGAACATCCAGAAAAAAAGGTATTGACTCAATCCAGAGATAAGCGATTAGCGCAGTGATAATGGTCAGGATAAAGGCAAAGACAGCAGTAATGATGCTTTCTTTAATATTCTTTAATATAATAACCACCCTTTAATAAACTGTTTGAGATATTTCTGATTAAGGAATAAGTTTGTCAATAGATGGTAATATGCCAGGTCAATGTTGCGGCTTAGGTCCAGTAGGTTTTCCCCTGGAATAACCTGTTGTTGCCAAACAGGCAGTTTCCCTTTCATATTCCAGCTATACAGTCGCCCGGTATAGGACTGGATTGCCACTTAGACCACACTTAAATCCCTGACATACTCGGCAAAGGCCGACAGCCTAGAAGTTTTCCTTCAAATGCACGCAGTCCCCTAGCTTCTTTAGCAGCTCAAGTTTCGGCTCTAGTGAGGGCATCGGGTACCTCGATACCTACCTAGTTTTTTTTAAATGCTTTCCCTTGAACCACGCAAAGCAGGCTACGCTGCACCCATCTTGCAACAGATGCAGGTTCACTTATATGCTCGGTAAGAGCATATAAGCCTCCACGGGAGAGGGGTCAACGCCCGTATGCCATTACGGATCGCCCCTAACCCTTAACTCCCAGCATCAGCTCCCGACTGGGCGTCAGCAGCCAACACCAGGAACTTCACCGGTGTGCCCTTGACGGATTTTTAGGCCCGCCTTCAGGGACAGGGCATTAACTAGGATACTGCACCATCTATTTATTTACATTATATATATTTATGGAAAAAATACAAATTGATTGCTGTTGATGCAGTGTTTAATAATAACCTAGTTTGGTTAAATATTTAAAAATTTGTTTTCAGGCCTTTAGCTCGGAAGTGCAATTTGGGCAACGTTTTGCCTTAATGGGGATTATTGTAAAGCAAAAAGGACACTCTTTGGTGACCGGAGGAGGTGCCTCCTCTTCCTTAGTCGGCTTATTTAAAAAACGTATAACTGTAAAGATAGCTAGAGCGATAATTAAAAAACTGATAATAGTATTGATGAATACGCCGTAATTTAAGGTGACTGCGCCGGCTTCCTGTGCCTGAGCTAAAGAAAGGTAAGGACCCGGAGTGGTACCCTTTTTAATAAGAATAAATAAGTTGCTAAAATCAATTCCCCCTAATAGAACTCCAATAGGCGGCATCAAGACATCATTAACAAAAGAATTAACGATTCCCCCAAAAGACGCGCCTATTACGATACCTACTGCCATATCTATTACGTTGCCGCGCATAATAAACTTCTTAAATTCTTCTAACATTTTAAATCCCCTTTCTATGGAAAGTTTTACCTATTTTAACATACATTTAAGAATCTCATATCTCGTTAACAGTAGAACAATATAGAATAATTACAGATAAAAAACCTACTGTTATTGCCAAAAAATTAATTTTGAGCTATTTTAGGTATAATATTCTTACTTAAATTATTGCCAGGATTATAAAAAATATTTTTATGGAAAGGTTTACCTTGATAGTATCCTATATCGCTTTATTAGCTAGGATTTTTTTAGTGGGTATAGAAAAAATCATAGTCAGATTGTTAGGAAATCGAGAGGGCAAGGCTGATGTTAATTTGGCCGCTACCTTCTTATTCTTTATTATCGGAGCAATTGTTCTTACACCCATATCTTTCTTTGTGCCTTTTACCGATATTCAATTCTTAATTCCCTGTTATATCAGCAGTCTTTTTTATACGATATATGCCTATGCCTTTGTAGCTTCTTTAGCAACCGGTGAGACCTCATTAGTGACACCAATCTATAGTTTGAATGGTCTGGTCTTAGTTCTTTTTTCCTTTTTCTTCCTATCGGAACCTTTTACCCTGACCAAGGTAATTGGTGTACTATTAATGATGATAGGGGCTTCTCTGCTGGCAGATATACGAAATCCCTTCTATTCCTTAAAATATCTCTTTAGCGATATTCCCACCAGAATGATGTTTTTAGCCATAGTCAGCCAGAGTTCAGGAAGGGTAATAGATAAATATTATCTTCCTGATATCGAGCCGGTTATCTACGCCACCATACTTTATTTTTTTATTTCTTTTAACCTTTTAGTTGTGCTAATACTAAGAGGAAACTTCGGTGTGGTTAAAAAAGTATTTTTAGAAAAGCCGATGCTATCGATTGCTAGCGGTTTTACTAATGGTTTTTCTTACCTATTCCTACTTTATGCCATAGTAAGACTAGATTTGAGTGTGGCAGAACCATTAACCAATCTATCGGTAATATTGACACTGCTCTTATCTGCTGTTTTTTTCCGGGAAAATATTTTAGCAAAGCTACCGGGAACTATAATAATTTTAGCAGGAGGGTGGTTATTGTATTTGAATTTTTAAAATGATAGTGATAAATTTATTAATTGTTCTTAGTTTATATCGGTACAATTGTAGTAGAAATCAATTTATGGGCTGTTTCCGGCACAAGTGAGGTGAAGATTAATTGAAAACAAAAGAATATAATAAGCCGGAAGAATTAGATATTCGTCCGGTCATAGAACAGGATATGTCCACACTGTTGTCCTTAATTGAGGAGCTGGCAGTTTATGAAAAACTCGCCGACCAGGTGGTTAATAATGAGACAGCCTTAAGAAAAATTCTATTTGGTAAAAAAGTTTATGTTGAAGCAGAGATAGCGTATTGGAAAGGTGAGCCGGTTGGTATGGTCCTCTTTTTTCATAACTATTCTACTTTCTTAGGTCAGCAGGGTTTATATATCGAAGACCTGTTCGTTAAAGAAGAATACCGGGGCAAGGGTATAGGTAAAGCACTGCTCTTAGAATGTGTGCGTTTAGCCAAGGAAAGAGGCTGTGGCAGGGTAGAATGGGTGACCCTACACTGGAATCCCGCTCGGAAATTCTTTGAAAAGATGGGAGCATACCCTATGTCTGATTGGGTTAATTATCGTTTGGACCGGAAAGCCATAAATAAGCTACTGCCTGATTAAAAAATTCAGACCCTGGTAATTTTCCACCTCCCCTGCTGATAGAAAGCATAAATAACCAGAAGTTCTATAAATTCTGCTATCAGAAATCCACTCCATATAAAGGTAATGGGTAGTTGGAAGATGTAAACTACCAGCACGGAATAGGGAATCTGAAAAAACCAACGTGCTGCAATCCCGGAAATTAAATAAGGCATATTGTAACCGGAGCCGGTAAATACCGTGTTCAAGCCCATAGTGATGGCTACTGCAATAGAACTGGGTGAAATAATATAGATCATTTTTTCCCCTATCTCGATTGCCTCTTTCTGGTCCATAAATATTCTGATGATAGTCTCGGGGAAAAGCATGGCCAGAGAGGCTATAATACCAGTAATAATAATTCCTAAATACGAAGCATAAATAGCCGTTTTATGAGTTCTTTCAATATTATTAGCACCTAAATTTTGCCCGGCAATGGCGCTGCCCCCCATGGCTAAACCCAAGAGGGGAAGGAAGACCAGATTGAAAAGTTTCATACCTACACCAAAGATAGCTAAAGAAAGTGTCCCATAAAAAGAGACAAATTTTAATAAGAGGAGCTGACCACCTTGTCGGAAGAGCATCTCTACCCCGGCAGGCAGACCGATAGTACTCAGCTTTTTAAAGTTCTCTTTACTTAGCTTAAAAAGACCGGAAAAAGAAATTTTGATGTAACTCTTTCCGGATAAAAGGATAATAAGACCTATTAATAAGGCTATTATAGTTGATATTACAGTAGCAATAGCTGCTCCTTTGATGCCCATACCCATTCCCGGAAGAGAAGTACCCGGTATAGTTTCAAACATTAAAATTGGGTCTAACACAATATTAAGAATAGAGGTAAAGAGCATAATGTACATGGGATATTTTGCATCTCCTATACAACGCAGGGCCGTATTTACACTGAAAGAGGAGAACATAAAAGGTAGAAAGAGTGAACGGATTACTCCATATTCTAAAGCATAATTAATTACTTCAGGTTCTGTTGCAAAAAAGGAACAGAGCGGTTTTAAAAACAAGAGAAAGATAACAGCCATAATAATGGAAACCAGAGCCTTAAAGAAGATAGACTGCTCAATAACCTGTTTTGTCTTTTCCAACTGGCCGGCACCGAAACTCTGAGAGATAAGCGATACGGAGCTGATTCCAATTATCTCATTGATAATATCTGCTAACCAGAAAATTGTTACAAAAATTACCACTCCTGCCACTGCCTGGGCAGAAATCCTGCCAATCCAGACTATATCAATAAAATCGTAAAGTGTTTGAGCGAAGAATCCAAACATAGTCGGCAAGGAAACAGCCAATAAATTCTTAACTATACTTCCTTCAGTTAAATTATTATGAACTTCCTTAGGTATGGCTTGCCACCTTTACTATATAAAAAAAGGAAAAATTTTGTTTCGAAAGATTTTGCTTTTCCAGATGTAATAAAAAAACTATTTCTGTGCTATAATGACAAAAAAAGACTTGTAGAGTCTTTTTTATATTTATTAAATAAGAATGCCTTTATAGAATACCTCAAAGAAAATAACACATTAAAAAATAAAATACAATATA
>JGI24711J26586_10003593_pt1 | contig 10159 bp, 5 predicted proteins | sample BioPla3DNA1_FD_26586 | JGI IMG/M metagenome (IMG submission 26586)
ACATAATTCCACTCCTATCAATGTTTTTGCATCAATTAACATTATACAGGATGATTTATGTATATGGGAGATATCTTTTGATATCTCCTAATTATTTACTTTCCTTGCCAACTATAATTATACTCTAAGATGCTACAATATTAAACATCAAAATTTATAATTCACAGCAGTTTTTCCAGTGACTTTATACTATATAAATTAATGCAAAAAGAGGTAGGAACATTATCCCTACCCCTTTACCATCTATAGCCCATTATCCCATATGAATAATCATATAATCCTTCCACAATATATTAATAGGTACAAACATTCTGTTCTCCATAATAAAAATTAGTCAACTTTTATTACTCTTACTACATCAGCACTCATCATTATTTCTCTCTCACCGATAGAATAGTTGTCTAAAACTATTTCTATTTTCCCAGTTTCCTTTGGTAAAAGTTCTTTTGCCATTTCTGTATTGTTAATCCTTATGCTTTTTTCATTTGCAAAATCCTCGAATACAGGTACACTTCCTCTAGAACTTTCATCTAAAGTAATAATACATCCATACCCATCTCCTGTATCACACCATTCATAAATTCCTTTAACATGTATTTCTCCCGAAAAAGTAATATCATTTACTGACTCCAACACCTTATCTATACTTTTTATCGTAAGCGTTCCAATCTTTTGTCCAGTTTGTATAGAGTTTTTATCAACTAAGTAATTATCAGTTTTGCCACTAAAAATTCTTTTTAACTCGTATAGCTCTCCATCAATGCTAACTATAATTTTATCATCGATTTTGTAGAATTCATTTCCAAGACCATTCCATTCATTTTCCTTATCTTTGAAGATCTTAATCCTATGTATATAATCTTTTTCTATACTATTATTATCTAGAAATATCTTTAGGTCCTCATTGAAATTTTCCTTTTCCAATATTTCAATTGAGTATTCCGGGTTATTTAATCCGCTTTTGCCACACCTACAAAAATCCTGCATATAGGTAAACTGCTTCCCCATAAATTCAATAGTCTTTTCTGGCGACAAACCATATATAGTCACAGGCTTTGTAAATTCCCAGATCCCATAGAATTCTTCTTTATCTAGTATCATATTTGTTTGTCCCTCACTTTCCTGAAAGTCGAAATTCTTTTCTCTATCATATAGTTGTAACTCAATTAAATCCCTATCTGCTCCAAATCCACTTCTATAACTTACTATACCCTTTTCCTTTTCCCAAATTATTGTTTCAAAGAATCCGGTATTAGTTTGGCTATTGTATGAATGATATTCTATTACATCACCTTTTACTTCGAGATAATGATTGTATCCATTTTTTTCTGTCACTACATCTTTTATCTCTTTCTCCTGGCAAACAAGTATAATATTATCGGGTAATTGTTTGCTTACTTTTATTTTTTTAAGATTATCTTCACTGTATTCAATTTTATATATTTTATCCCTTTGCACAAAGAAGTAGCCTAAAATCAGTCGTTCCTCTGGCATCCCCTCAATACTATCGAGTTTCAATTCATATATTATTCCATTATTTAGTTCAGTTGTTTTGTTAATGTTTAGTACTATATCCTTTTGGATTGCATCTTCAAAAAGGAATTTTCCCATATATCTCATCTGTGTAACATCAGGTTTGAAAAAGAACAAATTATCTACGGATTGTGTATGAGCTGCATTACCACTTTCATTAGGGTTATTGTTATTTGAATCCACCCTTGCTTCCGTTTTTATAGTATCAGGGTTCTCATCTTTGCCTTGCAAATCCGCATTTTTACAACCATTTATAAATAAAAAACCAAACATTAACATTATTGCAATAATTTTTTTCATAACTCATCGCCTCTATTTCTATAGGATTACCAACAGTATTATACACCATCAATAATTAAAAACATCTTCTAAAACAAATCATAAATTCTATATCTATCACTCCAAAGAATTTATAAGTAAATAAACCCCAGGTTGACCATCTATAGTACTCGAACTAAACTTTCCATCGACAACATACTTTCCTTTTGTGTATACATTAGTTCCACTATATACATATGGACTTACAAGACCTTTGTTGTAATATCCTAATCCATTATACGACTCGGCAAATGCCATCATGGCAGCAAGGTCATTTGAATCCGCTTTCAAGTTATATCTGTCTCTTAAATAGCTTTTTTCGGTCAATGCATCTATCGCTGAATCAGTAAAACTTTCAAAATATTTACCTACAGGTACGTTAACAGTTGGTTTACCAAGTGGGTCACCATTGTGTAAATATGTATTAAAGTTACATCCAGACTCGCGATAATGAATAGCTGCAATTAGTTGTGGCGGAATACCAGTACTTATAGATATTTCCTCATAAGTCTTCTTATTTGTACTATATATTTTATTGAAATTATTAATATCCCAGTTAAATTTATTTTTATCAATTGTATTTACTTGAGTTATTAAATTCACTTGTTGCTTGTATATATTATTGTCGTATAATTTTTCATTAAAGCCATATTCTCCTAATTGAACATTACTTTCACTCGATACTTTTTTCTCTTCATAAGAGTCATAAACACTAGGTAGCTTTATTTTCTGTCCTGAAACTATTACATTAGCATTCTTAATATTATTAATTTCTACTAACTTTTCAACTGTTGTACCGTATTGCTTAGCAATTTTGCCAAGTGTATCTCCACTTTTTACTACATATTCATTAAAGCTTGTTTTTTCTATTTTCGGATCTAATTTACTAACTTCATTAAGTTTACTTTGGTTATTATTAGCTTCATTCGTTTCTCTCTTAAAAATCCAATATTGTTTTCCTTCAGATGAAAAAACACTATCTACTGCGTTAACAATACCATCATCTTTTATTCCATGATCTATCAGACCATCATTTCCATAGTTTTTATTATCAATATTAGGGTCAAAAACAGTATACCAGTCTTTTCCGTCTTTTGTTTCTACAGAGGTCATTACAATAAAATGTCCTCCCTGAGTAAAATGTCCTGGTTTCATACTTGCAACTACAATATGTTGTCCATCACTCAACGCTTCTTTGACCTTGTTGAGGCTTCCAGTTTGCATACAATTAATGTTATACTCTTTAGCTACTGATTCAAAAAATCCCCATGCTGTTCCATTATTATTAGTCCTATATCCTTTTTTCAAAGAAAACTCACACATATCAACTGGTGATACACTTTCTCCAGTTAAAGTCGAAATAACCATTGCCATTGATGTAGGTCCACAACCCGAAGAACCTATCGTTTGTGTCTTGTCATTATGATTTGAATACATGATTTTATTCCATTTCGGATCTTCTTGACTATAATAAACAGGTTCAATTTTTGTACTTGCAAAATGCTCAATCTTTTGTTCGTTTCCCACTACATAATCATAAAAGCTTTCATTACCAAACAAATGCCCCCATGTTGTACTACCTACTTTTCCTGCATATTCATCGAAATTCCATAGTTCATTTTGTTCTTTATACTTATTTACTGCAGCCAAGGTATTTTCTCCAAATTTACCATCCTCGTCTAATTTTCTTCCATATTTATCCGTATAACCCAATTCATTTAATCTCTTCTGAAGTAATAAAACATCTTCTTTATAAGTAGAAGGATCATAGGACAATATTTCACTTAATTCTGGTATATCTGAATTCATTACTTCAACAAGTTTTGACTCTTCATTATTTAATGTAATACCTTTGCGTTCATAGTATTTTTTTATCTGACCTAGTGCTATAAAAGATCCTATTGGGGAACCAAAAACACCCATTCCAAGGATTGCTTTTAGAATAGACTCTGCTTTCTTACATATGGACTTTAGTTTACTAAACATGTCTGTAATTATATTCCCACCAGAGTTCTTCTGACTTATTTTGTTTAAGTCACTCTTGATCTTTTTTTCTGCATCATCATATGATTTTACAACATCAAAAAGAAAATTTGCTATTTTATTAAGGTTTCTTTCGTTTTGACCTACTTCTTCACATATCTTATTAAATTCTATATCAATATTTCTTCTATATTTTATGTCGTAATCTAATGATTGTTTTATAGCTTGGAGACTATTTTTTATTACAGCTATCCTTTGAGATAGACTTCTTATATCAGATTCATAACGTTGTAATTCTTCATTCTTTACAGAGATTGACATAATATATCCTCCTTGCCCTTTAACTACTACAACATATTATATTTCATTATATTATGTGAATCAATAAATTCTGACGAAATGCACAATTGATAGGATGAAACGCAATTATTAGTACCAAGTTCCTTTAAAAAGCATGTAAAAAGATAGGGAATTATATCCCTATCCCTTTACATGTTCATCTCTATTACTATATTCGTCACTTAATTTTCGAAAGTAAACTATTCTTATTAACAACAACTAGTGAATGATCCCATCCAGACTTCTTTTCTACGTTAGCTAATTGTATATCAATATCACACATATGCTCTTTTCCTATTTCACTTTTGCCAAAAGGCAAAAATTTATTCAACCATTCCATGTCATTGCAGCTCTCAATAGTATATACTACTCTTCCACGAACAAGAGTATCTCCATTACTTACAATAAGAGAAGGATCAGTTATATACTTTGCCTTCATAACAATCTTCTTTTGTTTTACCATCCCAGCCCAATATCCCAAATGATCTTCTATAGCCCTTTCAATTCCTTCTGCATCGTGCCAAGATTGCCCAGGTTGAAAATACCATTTCAAGTTTTTAACATAATCATTTTGATTAAGAGTTCTGTAATCTACAGTATAACAAGTCTCAATATAATCCTTAGCCAAATTCATCCAATTTATCATTTTGTTTAAACCATATCTGTTAACTAACCAATTATTTGTTGCATACCAATTATCAGAACTTCTCTTCTTGTATTCATATGTATACAACTCTTCTGGCATCTCCGGATTAATCCTGTAAAAATCCTTATCATAGGATTTTTGAGCTACTGTGGTAATAATTACAGTCTTTGTAACATCATCCCATCCTACTTTGGCGCCTAATCCCTCAGCAATATATCGAATAGGCACAAAGGTTCTACTCTCACTAATAATCGCTTTTGTATCCATTGTCATTCTTACATTATCTACAACAATATCACTGTCGTCAACTCTCAAGCTTATCTTTATTCTTTCCTTTGTAATATATACTTCCCTAACCGCTTCCTTCCATTCAACCTTTGCTCCAAGTGCCTCTGTCACAAATCTTACAGGAAGAAGTGTCCTTCCGTTAGCATCTATAAATGGCTTTGCATCTGGAAAGTTAACCGCCTTTCCATCAACTGTTACATTAATTGCTGGTGCTCCACTTACAGTCCATGTTACTCCTACTAAAGATACCATTAATGCTACAATAATTGCAAAAACTACTTTTCTCACTGACATTACCTCCATAATGAAATTTTTCAGCACTAATTCCTACAATTCCCTCTATTGAGGAATTACAAACTATTTACATATATTGTACCGTAAACTTAAGCTCTAATCAATTGATATTTGTCATCTGTTGTATATTTAGAATGATTTTTACTTAGAAATTCAGACTGAACTTTTTCACACACCTTTTTAAATTCTCCCTCATTATTTATTACACACTCAGTTTCGATACCTCACAGTATTTGAAGTCATACAAGAGGTAGGGATTTTATCCCTACCTCTTTACCTGTGTATCTCTAGTTTGTTCCGCCTGACGAATAATCATCTAACGATTTCTTGTCTGTATAATAGAAGATGATATCTCCATCCTTAAGTGTAAACTGCTTTCCTGAACTATCATTTTTGGTGTATTTAAAGCCTTCAATTTTCCACATGTTGCTGTTTGGATTATTCCAATAGCTCAACTGAGGATTTTCAATATCTGCATTTTTTAATGTTTCTATTTCGAAATTCACTATAATATAGCCGTCCTTTAGCCAAAATCCCTCTTTGCCGTTAGGGATGGAAGTACCTATTGCATTTCCAACATTATAACCCTTTGGACACGCAAATGTATTGTCTGGAATCCAATACTCACCATACCATTTTTGAACTGACTTTTTAACCCTATCGGCATCAACACCTGCAGGAATATTTGATGTATTCCCTATAAAAGTTCTCAAAGGCTTTGTGAGAATAATGTCTCCAAATGAACCAAGCTTAGCCTTCTGATTTGTGAATTCATTTTTTGTAATACCAAGAATCCTACTAGTGTCATTTAGCTCTACATCGGGTACATTACGATATGGTTCTCCCAATACTATGTTTCTAATATTATTTATATCAGTATTGCTTCCAACCTTAATTACTTTGTTTATTCCATTAACCTTTTCGGTATACCACAGGTCAACTTCCTGCTTCCCTGTCCCGTCTTTTTTTACATAGTAAAATGTCGGTTTTATACGCACACAGTCTTTATCATTGAAGTAATTACCTATGGTAGTAAAATCATACTTGAATTTATAACCTTTCTTTATTACTCCAAGATTGGTCTTGGTAGTATGACTTCCATTTAGCACCGGTAATGTGAATTGCTCCTTATTACCTCGAACTTGTCCATCCTGATCTATACCGCCAACCCAATAGTAATTGCCCGAATGTTTTGAGGTATTTGCATCGGTTCTAAACACTCCTGCCCAATCGGGATAATCGTTTATATCTGTAAGCTTAAATCCATAAATACGTCCGATTACTCTAACCGGAATTTTCTTTTCTGCTATATAATTTGTGTAAGATATGTTCGCCAAATCCTGTCTCAAATTAGCATTACCTGGTGAATTTATAGCAATTGCCCGGCATTCAACTTCATAATTATTCTCGTCCACCCATGTTGGAACAGTTACATCAATGGTATCAACACCCATCGGCATATGATATTCCGTACCTGCTTTATAAAACTCTTTATTGATATAAACATCAAAGGGGAATTTTACAATTCTCTCTTGAGTGTACTTTCTCAAATCTGCTCCAGTATAGCCTTTTTTGTTTATATACTTGCCGATAGTCGGGAAATTCAATTGTGTGGTTCTTCCCAAAATCATTGCTGCCCTTGTGCTATCCGGCTTAATCTCTTGATTGTAAGTTGTATCACTAGTTATTGTTGGGTCACACACAACTGGGGTATGTACTATTACATTATTTACCCTTATTCCTTCAACTCTCTGATTCTGTGTTGCGTTTATACTATTTGGCTGCAATGTGTAATAGACTAAGCCAGTACTTCCATAGTCACCGTTTAGAGTTTTGGCATCAATTTGAATTCCACTTTTGAACAATATATCATTACCCACCATATCTGCCTTTGGTATTTCATTTGGGTCAGGTGAGTTTCCATTTTCATCCCATCTATCATCTAGTACTGTATATCCATCAATTATAAGCTTATCATTTCTGACTTGAACTTTTCCAACTGCTGCCTCTGCATATTCACGCCATTCTGCTTTTGTTACCCTAGGTACAGAAGGCTTACTATCTCCTCCCTTTATTGTAATAGGTTCTAAAGTAACAACTTTTTTGTATTCAGGATCTTTTATATGATTATCTAAATTTTTATTACTCAATACCTCTATAGCTGGTAACTTATATCCATTGGACGGTTTAATTGTTACACTTCCTCCGGGTAAACATCCATTTTTGATTTCAACTCTATCTATACCATATAACCCCATAGCATCAATTACATGATAAACGTAATTTCTCTCAATCTCACCATTGCCATTCTCATCAACATAATTAAGTGTTACTGGTACAATAGAAGTTCTAGTTACACCGTTTTCTTGCCATTGAAGATTATAGTTTCTTGTGACAGAAACAGCGTAATTTCTAGTCCCTGCAACTCTAGCAGTGCTTAAGTCAAGAAGATATTCTTCAGTTGTTATATTCGCATACAAAGATTCTGTAGTTGGAATTCCCTGTAAAACATTGAATTTCTCCGAACCCCTTTGGTCCGCACCCAAATTGCATTGTGCATTTGATGTTCCCTGTTGTCCAAGATATATTAATTTCGTCTCTTCGTCCAGATAAGGTATGTTTTCAAGGCCTAAATCAGCTAATTCCTTACTATAAACTCGAACTCTACAAGTAAGTACAGTTTGAGAAGTAACGTTATCAACATTAAATATAGCTATGCCACCTTCTTGGGCAACTTCTTTATATACACCGTCACTCAAAACCCAAAACCTGCGACTTGTTATTTCCGCATCTTTCATCGCTGGCATGTCAAGGGTTTTATATCTTGCTCTTGATTCACTAGAGTCAAGGGTCACTTGTACTGACGTTGTAACTCCCTGTTGAACAATACCGGGATTTGCAGTTGCTGTGAGCTCTGCATCTATAAATCCTATATCAGTTGTTAGTGGAGGTAAATGTACTTCCTTATTAAAATGAGTTATTAAAACATTTTTATCCCGCCAGGCTCTTGCATCCCTGATTTCCTCAAAAGTAAGATACACTTTCCCAGACTTAACATACTTTCCTCCGCTAAATTCAATAGAACCTGATATCCTGTTATTCTCCTTAACTACCATAACTCCATCTAAATAAACCTTACTACCTTCATATAGCTCCTCTGCCCATTCTGAATAGTACCTGTCGGCTTGTTCATAAAGTTTACCCGATTCTATTTTATCAATTGACAGCATATAACCTTCTGCTATTTCTGGATATCCAGGGATACCTATACCATCATTTTCATTTTTAATGGTTGTAACTGCTGTGAGCGGAAGCATAAAACTATCAGTTTTTCCAATTGCTGCATCACTACGTTTTACAGTATAACCAATGGTACCGTATCTTGTTGTTGATGTAGCAATTCTGTCATAGTTTGTTACTATTATGGAGCCATCCAATTCAACCTTAATTTTTTCACCCGTAACCAATTTATCAATCAACCCACCTCCGGGGTCTGAACCTCCAGCATATACAACTACCTCTGAGTAAAATAAAAATAACATTAAAGTAAAAGCAATAGTATAAAAAACTTTCTTCATTACTTTATATCCCTCACTTAATTACCGAAAGTAAATTTTCGTTATAAACAACAAAAAGTGAATGTTCCCACCCAGACTTCTGTTCTAGATTTGCTAATTGTATGTCAAAATCACGAATATGTTCTTTTCCTAACTCACTTTGTCCAAATGGGAAAAATCTATTCAACCACTTCATGTCATTGCAACTCTCAACAGTGTATATTGCTCTTCCCCTAACAAGTGCATCTCCATTACTTACAATAAGCGAAGGATCAGTTATATACTTTGTCTTCATAACAATCTGTTTCTCCTTCACCATTTTAGCCCAATACTCCAAATGCTCTTCTATAGGTCTTCCAACACCATCTCCACCGTACCAATGTTGTCCCGGCATAAAAAACCACTTTAATTTTTCCACATACTCTTTTTGGTCAAATGTTCTATAATCTACAGTATAGCAAGTCTCCATATAATCTTTAGCAACATTCATCCAACCTGTCAATTGACTGACACCATACCTATCAACTAACCATTGGTTTGTTGCAAACCAGTCATCAAAACTTCTTTTCTTATATTCATATGTATACAACTCTTCCGGCATATCAGGATTAATCTTATAAAAATCCTGTACATAGGATTTATCATTTCCTGTTGTAATAATAACAGTCTTTGTGCTGTCATTCCATCCAACTTTTGCACCTAATCCCTCCGCAACATAACGAATAGGCACAAACGTTCTATCCTCCTTAATAATCGCCTTTGTATCCATTGTCTTTATTTCATTATTAATAACAATATCCCTGTCGTTGATTCTCAGGCTTATATTAATTGTATCTTTTGTTATATAAACTTCCTGAACATTCGCCTTCCATTCAACCTTTGCACCAAGTGCTTCTGTTACAAATCTTACAGGTAAAAGTGTCCTTCCACTGCCATCTATAAATGGCTTTGCATCCGGAAAGTTAACCGCCTTTCCATCAACTGTGACATTAATTGCTGTTGCTCCGTTTATGGTCCATGTTATACTTACTACAGATACCATTAATGCTACAATAATTGCAAAAACTATTCTTTTCACTAACATTACCCCCATATGAAAATTTGTTACTGCTCAGCAGTTGACAAGTTAATATAAAACTATTGGTAACATTTTATCAATGAAAAGTCCCCTATTCAACCACTATAATAGTATCAAAGGTTG
>JGI24711J26586_10003594_pt1 | contig 10158 bp, 9 predicted proteins | sample BioPla3DNA1_FD_26586 | JGI IMG/M metagenome (IMG submission 26586)
ATAATGGCAAATACAATCAAAACAAAATATAGCGGCAAAAAAATTCTTGCGGTAGCTTTTATTTCATACTTAAGCAATTTTCCTAACATTTGAACACCTCCCTGAATAATGCATCAACCGATTTTCCTTTCTCATCCCTGATGTTGTCAACCGAAGATGTCAATGCAATCTGTCCATCTTTAATGAAGATAACATCATCAAGAATCTTTTCTATATCCGATATTAGATGTGTGGAAATAATAACGGTGGCATTCTCACTGTAATTACTTATTATTGTTTCAAGGATATAATCCCTTGCTGCCGGATCCACACCGCCAATGGGTTCATCCAAAAGATACAGTTGGGCTTCACGACTCATAACAAGAATGAGCTGAACCTTTTCCTTATTGCCTTTTGAAAGATTTTTCAGTCTTTCCTTTGGATCGATACTGAGCCTTTTTAACATATCATAGGCTTTTTCAGGTTTAAAATCTTCATAGAAATCTGCAAAGAACTCTATAATTTGGTATACCTTCATCCAATTGTTTAGATAAGTTTTTTCGGGAAGATAGGACACAATCTTCTTGGTTTCAACGCCAGGCTTCTTTCCATTAATAAGGATATCGCCTGCGGTAGGGGTCAAAAGATCATTGGCAAGCTTAATTATTGTGGTTTTACCACTTCCGTTAGGGCCTAATAGCCCTACAATTCTACCACGCTGTATCTTTAAATCAATTCCTGCTACTGCATGATTAGAACCGAAGCTCTTTATTAAATTACTACACTCTAAAATCACACTCATTTTTTCATCTCCTCCAGCATTTTGGTTATAAGGGTGAGGGTCTCCCGCTTCTCAAATCCCATTAGCTGCATCTTTTCAAGAAATTCTGCTATTTGTTGCTCTGCTAAATGGTTTTTGGCTTGCTTTATCATTTCTATATCCTCCGTAATGGTTCTTCCGCTGGTACGATGTGTAATCACAAGGCCGTCTTCTTCTAGCTTGGCTAAGGCTCTTTGCATAGTATTTGGATTAACCGAAGCATCCTGAGCCAGATCACGAACTGAGGGCAATTTAGCACCAGGCGGATATTGACCTGAAAATATCCTTAATTCGATTTGCTCAATGAGTTGGGTATATATTGGTCTATCGGATTTTAAATCCCAAGGCATTTTATCACTCCTTCTGTACTATTGTATTAAGTGCTTAATACAATAATACAGCAATAAATCCATAAAGTCAAGCTTTTTTATTACAATTGTTCTTTCTTTTTTTATTGAATTAATGTATTATAATGATAACGTATACATTTAGATATAATTAAAAGCGAAAGAGTGGATATTTATGTCACATAATAAGGTTGTTAATGGTAACAAAATGCCCAGCTCAAAGGAAGTAGCATTGCTTGCGCAGGTATCTCAGGCAACGGTCTCAAGAGTGTTCAGCGGCCAGACTAATATCAGGGAACAGACTCGCCTTAGGGTTCTGGAAGCAGCAGAAAAACTCGGTTACCGGCCAAATGCCATTGCAAGAGGATTAACTTTGAACCGCTCTAATCTCATTGCAATTGTATCAATAAATGTCGTTAACCCTCACTATAACGTAATGATCAACAAGGTGGCGGATCGTATTCAAAAGCTTGCGAGAGAACCTCTTTATTTCGTTTGTTCAGAGGAGAAAAAGCTGGATGAAATTATTTCGCAGGTGCTGCAATACCGTGTCGATGGTATCATCGTTCTATCAGCAGCAGTATCGACACAAATGGCTGCAGAATGTGAAAAGATTCAGATACCGGTCGTAGTTTTTAACAAATATACTGTTAATAATAATATTATGACTGTATGCTCGGATAATGTTAAAGCAGGCTGGATGGCAGCCAACTATTTTCATAGCAAAGGTTACCGCAACTATGCATTTATTGGTTCAAATACCTTTTTAGGAACCAGTAAAGACCGTTTGCGAGGTTTTAAGGATGCATTGTTTGAAAAAGGGATAGAAAAATGTGAGGTTCAAATGGTTCCCTATACATACGAGGCAGGCGGCCAGGCTATCAGGGAGATATTAAGCGAAGAGAAAAAGATTGATGCAGTGTTCTGTGCCGGTGACATGCTAGCGCTGGGAGCTATGGATACAATAAAATATGAATACGGTTTAAAAATTCCTGAAGATATTGCTGTTATTGGGTTTGATAATATTGATGCCGCTTCATGGCCACCGTATTCTCTCACCACCTTTGAACAACAAATAGATAAAATGCTGGATACAACCTTTAATTACCTGTCTAAAAAACTTAATGGTGAGGCTATAAGTGAGGGAGTAGAGCTATTTGAGTGCAAAATTGTCGAAAGAAGCAGTGTTTTATGACGCCTTTTTGTAAACTATAACAAGAATCTGTCAATTTTATATTGACAAATCAGAAAAATCATAATAAACTAGTCTTACAATAATTTATGCGTATTCATTCCCATGAAACTATTAAATATTATTTGCTGTTTATCTGCAAATTTTTATTTTTTTCAATCAAATGAATACGTATACACAAAGTGAACATGGACGGAAATGAGGAGTTTTTGACCGGTCGTAAATAGTTCATGCTTTGTAAGAAATATAGAAAAAATGTTTGTATATTTGGGGAACTAACATAGTTTGTATATTAGGGGGGAGATCCTGTAGAAGCTGTTCGAAGAATAACTGGAGGCCTTGGTGTTGACGAGGCTTGTGAGTAATCGGGTGCTAAAGGAACTTTCAATCAAATGTTCAGAATGATGCGGAAGGGTGGCAGGGTAGATTTACCTGGTGTTGCCACAATGATGTGATCTAATAATTTTCCTTTAAGTATGTAACTTATAACGAAATAGCAATATTTAGCTCGAGGGCTAATCCTGATGTAAGCCGGAAGGTTATCAACCTCATGGCTACGGGGCGCAGCTCTATGTCAAAGACTTAATAACTCATCAATTTCCATATGATCAGTTTGCAGATGCTCTTGATACTTTTGTTAGAAGAAAGAGAATGCTGTCAAAGTTGTAATTTTCCCCAATGGATAATTGGTTTGTACTTAATCAGAATTAAGGGGCATCACCTTTAATTAATAAAAATTTTGGAGGGTAAATATGAAAAAGATTATTACAATGCTCTTATTGGTCGCTATGGTGCTTTCTTTAGTTGCTTGCGGAAGCACACCTGCGGCTCCAAGTCAATCAGCAAATCCACAACCCAGTACCGGAGCCAGTGAAACTCCTGGAACCGAAGAAAGAATTGAGCACGGGGAATTGAACATTAAGTACCCGGCTATTATTGATGTAGACGAAAACATATACGCTAAAAAGAAATATAAAATAGCTTATGCAAACTGGAATGATGAAAATTCAATTTCAATTATAGTACGTGATTCCGTTGTGGACGCTTGTAATTATTATGGTGTTGAATTAATGGTGTTTGACAACAAGCAGGATCCGGCACAAGCCATGGCTAATGCTGACAACGCTATTCAAGCCGGTGTAGATTATTATCTAAACTTTAATCAGGATGAATCCATTAACGCAGCTATCGCTCAGAAACTCGAGGACAATGGTATTCCTATGATTTCTATTCAGACCAAGGCAAGAGACGGCATTGATCCTGAGTATCATGTTAATAACGAGAGAATTGGCTCGATTTGCGGCGAATTGCTTGCTAATGCTGCAAAAGAAGCATGGCCTAATGAGAAGCCTATACTCTTTATTGCCGGGCATCCTGAATCAGGTGTAAACTTTATTACCCGTGCTAACAGTGCTATTGCCGGTGTTAAATCTATAATGCCTGATGTTGAAGTATTTGAAATCAGTACCGATGGCAGTCCTGAAGTAACCCGCCAAAAAACAGCTGACTTCTTAACTGCTCATCCCGAAGGAAAAATAATGATGTGGTGCCATATAGACCAGAACACAATGGGTATGCTGGCATCTGTAAGAGCAGCAGGCCGTGAAGATGATGTAATAATTACTTCCTTTGGAGCTAACCCTGTAGTATTTACAGAGCTTCAGAATCCTGATTCACCTATTATTGGTACAGTCGCACAGTTCTCCGAGAGATTTGGATGGGATCTGCTCCCGATGGTACTTAAGCACCTCAATGACGGAGTGAAGCCTCCTATTAAGACAATGCCTCCTCTGGATATTATTACAAAGGAAAACTTGAGCACCTACTATCCTGATTTTAAATAAATGTTGTTGGAAAGTGGTTTTGGAAACTTACATTCCGAAACCACTTTCCTTCCAAAAAGAGATTATTTTTATTGGCTAGAAGGGGTGAAACAGACTATGAATAATGAATATATTTTATCAGCGGAAGGCATAAATAAATCCTTTGGTGAAGCCCATGTTTTAAAAAACGCAAGCTTTACCTTGAAGAAAGGTGAAATTCATGGTCTTATGGGCGAAAATGGCGCCGGCAAATCTACACTGATAAAAATCTTATCAGGAGACTATTCCCGTGACAGCGGTACAGTAACACTTGATGGAAAACCGGTTGTATTTAACTCCCCAAAGGATGCTATTGATTTGGGTATTCGTGTTATCCATCAAGAGATAAGTGTTGTAAAACCGCTTTCAGTTGCAGAGAATATTTTTCTCGGGAATCTTCCCAGAAAATCCAATGGTATGGTTAATTGGGATCAACTTAATAAACANGCCNAGGAAGTACTTGAAAGTTTAGGTGANGANATACCGGTAAAAACCAAAGTCGGGCTTTTACCAATTGCTGAACAGCAAATTGTCGAGATAGCGAAAGCGCTAAGCGTAAGTCCGAAGGTTCTTATTATGGATGAACCTACTGCAGCNCTAAANGANCAGGAAACATCCAAGTTGTTTAGTTTGTTGAAAAAGTTAAGAGATAAAGGGGTCTCGATTATTTATATCACACACCGATTCTCAGAGGTTTATGAATTAACTGACAGAATAACTGTTATGCGTGACGGAGAAACTGTTGCAACTCTTGAAACTAAAGAAGTTAACGATGATAAATTAGTCAAGCTAATGGTTGGGGAAGAAAAGAACGCTGTGTTTGCTCATAAGAAGATACAAAAGGGCGACAGAATATTTTCAGTGGAAAACCTTAATGTTGAAGGTATGTTAAACGATGTGAGTTTTCATGTCAATAAGGGTGAAATAGTTGTAATTTTCGGATTGTTCGGGGCAGGGCAAAATGAGCTTTGTCGTGCAATTTTTGGAGATATTAAAATTGATAGTGGAGACATTTATATTCATAATGAAAAAGTTTCAATACATTCAGTCAAGGACGCTATAGATTCCGGAATAGGCTTTGTTTCAGATGACCGTAAGAATGAAGGAATAATACCTCTGCAGACTGTAAAAGAAAACATAAGTCTTGCAGCACTTCCTAAGAAACTTATGGCGAAATTTGGTTTGATAAAGAGAGAAAAGGAAAGGGAATTATCACAGAAATACTTTGATGCTCTTAATGTCAATTGCTCAGGAATAGAACAGAAAATAGGATCTCTGAGCGGCGGGAATCAACAGAAATGTGTTATTAGCCGATGGTTGGCCAATGATGCAAAAATTCTTTTACTGAACATGCCTACCAGAGGGGTGGACGTGGCAGCCCGCACAGAAATATATCGTGAGTTAGAGGCTTTATGTGAACGCGGAGTGGCGGTTATTGTGGTATCACTGGAAATGCCTGAAGTGTTAAGTATTTCTGATCGGATATATGTAATGCATGAAAAGAGAATTGTTGGTGAGTTATCACGTGATGAGGCAACTCAGGAAAAACTGATGAGTTACGCTTTGGGAATAGTATCTTAAGCAATATAGNAATTAGCCGTAAACTAAAGGAGGTTTTAAAATGCAAAATGAGCAAGCCCTTGATATGCTGGAGTTAAAAAAACAACGTATCAGAAAATTTCAGCAGATGGTTTTAGACTCATGTTTAGTTATATTTACACTTGCGATGTCAATTTATTTTACCTTTGCATCACCATATTTTCTTTCAATAAAGAATTTTATGAATATTTTATCCTCGGTATCTATCGTGGGAATCATTGCAACAGGAATGACCCTTGTTATGATTACAAAGGGGATAGATTTGTCAGTTGGATCAATTATTGCTGTGTCAGGTTGCGTCACAGCCCTGATGATTGAAAAATATAAGCTTCCATGGTGGGTTGCAATATTAGCTGCTTTAATTGCTGGGCTATTAATAGGTCTTACAAATGGTGTTTTGATTACAAAGTTCAGNGTTGTTCCGTTTATAGCCACATTAGGTATGATGAATGTTATNCGGGGNTTTGCATTTATTATCACCAACGGACAAGCCATATATACTTCAAGCCCGCAGGTGGCTTTCTTTGGAGCAGGTAAAATTTTTAATATTATACCGNTTCCCGGCTTAATAATGATGGTGATTTTTGTAATCNTATGGTTTGTAAGTAAATATACGATTTTTGGGCGTTATGTGTTTAGTATTGGAGGCAATAGTGCCGCAAGCCGTTTGGCAGGTATAAATGTAAAAAAAGTTACTTTGATATTGTACACATTAACCGGTGCACTGTCTGCACTGTCAGGTCTTGTTATGACCGGACTTGCTGCGACGGCAATGCCTTCTGCAGGTGACGGCTACAACCTTGATGTTATTACTGCCGTATATCTTGGTGGAAACAGTAGTGAAGGCGGAGAAGGATCAGTCTGGAGAACTCTCTTAGGCGTACTGATAATTGGCATTCTTAATAATGGCATGGCACTCTTGAGCATTCAATCATACTGGCAGACAGCTGCCAAAGGATTGCTGCTGGTAGTTGCAGTAATATTTGATGTACTGAGAAGAAAATAGAATAACACATGAGAGTTAAAAAAACAGTAAGGCGTATTACTGGAAATTATTCAGTCTAAACCATATAAAAAATAATAAAAGGAGAATTTCAAATGAAAAGTATCCGTGATGATTTTAGAATCAAACGTTTGAAAGATAAAATGCGTGAATACAATGTGGATTACTTAATTCTGCGCTTGCCTGAAAATGTGCTGTATTCAACAGGCTATTGGCCGATATTTGGTGCATCAATGGCAGTGGTACCTTACGATGGTGAGCCGACTATTTTCTACATTGAAGGTGAGGATGACTTTGCCGAGGAGTCCTGGGTAGAAGATCTCCGTTCATATGTTTATTTTGGTATGGAGGAAATGATAAATCCCAACAGGAATTTTTCACGTATGCTAAAAGAGCTATGGAAGGAAAAAGGCTATAACAAAAAAGGGGTAATTGGTTATGAAGGTGGATTTGAGTTTATAGCCACCCAGAATATTTCCTGTGAAGCACGTATTCCGGGTGAGCCTGGTATGAAAATGCTCAAAGAAGTTTTTCCTGATGCAACTTTCGTTGATGCGTTCAATCTTCTGAGAGAAGCCAGAACTGTTAAATCAAAAATAGAGATTGAATTAATGAGACGTGCGTGTGAAGTTACCTGTATGGGCTATGCTGCTGCCAGAGAGGTAGTGGTGCCCGGGGTTAAGGACTGCGAAGTCTCTGCTGCAGTTGAGGCGGCTATCAGATCTAAAGGAGTAGGCTATAAAGGAGCAAGAAGAGCCAGGGGATATGCATTTGCATTGTCAGGAGAAAAGTCCTCCATGCATCGTAACCCGTATTTCGTAACAAGTGACAGAGTGATGAAAGAAGGCGACACTACTCTTATTGAACTGGATGCATATGTTGACGGATATTTCTGCGACATGACAAGAACCATGGCAGCAGGTAAACCATCTCAAAAAGCACAGGAACTTTGGGGTATAGTGCATGAGGAACTCGAGGCCATGCTTAACATGATAAAGCCGGGCGTACATGTCAGAGATATGTGTCAGGTAGCTAAAGATATAGCGGCTAAATATGGATATAACCGTAAAGAAAATTTTGTTCACCAGCCAGGTCACGGAATTGGACTGCAATTCCATGAACCACCTTCAGTTCATCTTTTGAGTGATGAAGTGCTTGAAGAAGGAATGGTTCTTTCACTGGAACCTCATTTATATATTCCCGGATGGGGAGGAATGAGAATGGAAGAGAATGTGGTGGTTACACAAAACGGATACGAATTATTAACAATATTCCCAAGAAATCTATAGCACGAGTAGAGGTAGGCCTCCGCCTGTCAGGTGGAGGTCTGCCTCTATTCTTAATAATGTATCAGATTAAATGGTTCCCGCTCCTGTGTGTATGAGATTTTATATAAACCAGGCATAAAAATAATTATATTACAGTTTGATTTCATTTGCTTAAATTTTGAAAAGATATGCAAGTTTCTCCTTGGTATGGACATTCTATATTGGAAAACAATCCAAGGAGGAGATGTATAATGATAAAAAAAACAGTAGTTTCACTTTTAAGTATTTCGCTGCTTGCGACAATAACTGTTGCATTGCTAAGTCCCAGTTCGGTTATGGCTGTGGTGGGGCTGACGGGCTCCCAGGGAGGGTTTTTTGAAAAAGTAGAAACCCGTACACTGAATACTATTAAAGAAGGTCTTGATAAACTGGCGAAAAAGATGGATAAAAGCGACAAGCTATCATATGTTTCTGATGATGGAATTGCTAATGTAACGGCGAAAAAAGACAGCAAGGAAATGTTGGTGATTATATATATTGATGGCAGCAAATTGCCTGAAGCCACCTGCAAGAACTACAGTAAGGTAAATGACCTGGCGAAAGAATACCTGAAACCGGTTTTAGAAGAAAAACAGACTATGGGACTATGCTCACTTTTCTTTAGTGATGCCTATGATGAATATAAAAAAGGTATAACAAGAATTGAACTTGTCAAAAAACAGGAGGGTATTACCATTGAATGTTTTGGTGATACAAGTTCCGGTAAGTTAAGTGTAAACATAAAGAGTACTTTACCTGAAAAAACTACTTTTCTGGATAGAATAAAAAATATGTTGTTGTCTAAATGAATACAGATATAGTTTAGAATGAAATTGCTGAATACTAAAAGAAAGCAGCCGTAAAGCTGCTTTCTTTGTATTTAATATTTGAATCATTATTAATCAGACACTCTCGATTTCGGGTGGGTATACTAATCCCCATTCTTTCCGGAAGCCATCCATTAGTTTCATGATTCTAATAATCTCGCTATGTGGCATTTCCGGACATTCAATCAGCCCATTTTCAATGGCATTAATAACTGACTTCACCTGATATTCAAACCCAGTAATCTGTTTTGGTGCGGGATAAGTAGCCACTACTTCCCGATCCAGGTTGTAAACATTAATTAATTCAGGATTATTNATGTTNTCAACAACAATAGATCCTTTATCACCGTAAATAACACCCTGGCGATTTGTTTGAGCAACTACGCTAAAATGTAAAACTGCAATTACGCCGCCTTCAAAGCAAAGAGTGATGTTCCCGGATGCGTCGACACCTGTGTCGGTGAAGGTACAAATAGATGAGGATTTCGTGATTTTATCNCCCAACACCATTGAAGCAAAATTAAGAGGATAGACACCAACATCTAAAAGAGCACCTCCTGCCAATGCAGGATCTGCTATTCTTTCATTTTGAATCACAATATAGCCTAAATCTGCAGTTAATAGCTTGATATTTCCTATAGCACCGCTATCAATAATTTCATTTAATCGTTCTCGACATTGGTAAATATCTTGTCCAAATAGCCTCAGCTATCACCAAATTCTTCGACCTGGCGAATTCTATCAGTTTTTCGGCCTGTGCAGCATTAGTTGTAAAGGATTTTTCGCATAAAACGTGTTTACCGTGTTGTAAGCACATCATGGAATGCCTGTAATGGTGAGAATGAGGTGTTGCTACATAAACGAGGTCAATCTCAGGATCCTGAAGCATCTCTTCATATGAGCCGAAGGCTTTCATAAAATTGTATTTCTTTGCAAAATCCTTTGATCGGGCTATATCTCTTGAGGCTATTCCGTAAGGAATAATTTGAGGCATATGAATAACTGTTGAAGCCATTTTTTCAGCTATATTACCTGCTCCAAGAATTGCAAATTTGAACTGGCGCATTAGAGTACCNCCTTAATTCACAAACTTTTAGTTATATATACCCCTGTAGCTGTAATAGTAAACATATGTCAATGCAATAGATTCATACCGCATATCAGTCCGACAATCAAAGTACCCGTTTTCTTAGTTATATAATGAAATTAACTGTTTAATATA
>JGI24711J26586_10003596_pt1 | contig 10158 bp, 10 predicted proteins | sample BioPla3DNA1_FD_26586 | JGI IMG/M metagenome (IMG submission 26586)
GGGGATGAAGTCTCCATATCAATATCGAAGTCAGCATAAACTTTGATTATATGGGTAAAATTACGGGATAATTAATTCCACTTTCGGCCCCCTGTTCCATTGCCTATTTTGTATTTAAGCCGATACATTACAAATAACAAGAGAGAATATTATAAATATTTACAGATTGTGAGAGACGATAATGCATGGGAGGATTGGATTTTATTCTTATTAAAAGAAATTGAAAAACTTCAGAAGAAACAATTTTCCTATTAAAAAAAATGCTTATTTAATGCAAAAAAAAAGTTAGGATTGAACATCTACTAGGCAAAAAATATAGCCACGATCTATTAATTAATCTTTTCAATCATCCTAAACAAAAGTGGAGTTTTTGGTTAAGCAACTTGAAATCAACAGAAAAACAACTACTAGCTATTTAGAAATCCTTGTTGACAATGGTATCTTATCAAAAGGAAAAAGAGGTAAAAGCAACTATTATATAAATATAGAATTATTTATACTTGTTAAATGGATTTAAAGACAGAGTTAGAAAAATGCGAAATAATTGAGTGTTTTTTTTATGTCCAAAAACCTAAAAAAAGGACATGGAATTATTCGTGAGAAGAAGCCATTAAAAAAGATCATATGATAAGTTATTACAGCATCTTCATGCTGCAAAAGAGTCTCTTACTTTATTCATGGTTAACAAGATCCTGCTGAGTATACAAGCCTAAGTTAACTGTTCTTGGATCATCACCTAGAGTTTGAATAAACTGACACAGATTAGCATTATTGATAATATTTTCACGCTCTTTCTGGATTTCCTTTAAATAGAACTTTCTAGCCAGATCTTCTGGTGAACCTTCAGGAATACCTTTTACAGGTGCAAAAGTAATATCAACAGGATGATGCATACAAATTGAAAACTTGGTTACAAGATTATGATGATAATCAGGCTGCTTCATTAAAAGTGCAAAGTCATCAGAGATCTTTAAAATCCAGCGATACTGGTCATTTGGATCAATTAGGCGTGTACTAAAACACAATGAGGCGTAGTAATCACCAAAGTTATAACCTGCCTGATGAATAAGTTTTAACCAGTCATCTGACTTCTCTACCAGATGATAGAAGTCACGTGACTCAAGCTTTCTGCCAAGACGTCTGTTCTCAAACTGCTTATCCTCATTTAAAAGCTTTAAAGTTGATTCTCTCATTACTTTTGGATCACCATCTGATAGTGAGTTTTCATTCTCATTACCAAAGGATAAGGCATCAGCATTTATCGGTGTGTATGAAGATATATTACCGTCATCATCTTCAACACTGTAGACATGAGCATCATCGCCAAGAGCCTCAACATCAATCTCATCATAACTGTCATTTGTTTCCTGATATTGAGCTTCAATTACATGTCTTTCCTGCTCTTTTTTTATCGCATCATATGAGCGTTGTTCTGTTGGTTTATTCTGAACCTTTACAACCCCCATCTCAGTGCTGAAAGTCTGTGGTGTGGTGACCTGATTTGGAACAGGTGCTGTTCTTTGTACAGACTCAACTGCAATTGAATTGAACTGTTCACCATTAGCTTGCGTCTGAACCTGTGGATTTACTCTCTCAACAGGTGGTTTCTGTGAAGGATTTGCTGCGTTCACATTCTGTGTATTCACAGGAGGTACAAATGACTTCTGCTCTAATGCTGTTGTAGGTGCTATGTTCTTTACAGGAACTGTTGCTACCTTTACTGGAGAGACTTTTTGAGCTTCATAATCATATAAGGCCTCTAGCTCTTTTTTAAGTCTTTGTGACGGTACAACCAAGCCCATAGGATCGGCAACATTGCGTGTATTTCCAAAATTGCCATGACGGACTTTTTCAAGTACCACCTTAAGTGAATTAGGATAGGTACTCTCAACAATATGAGCCTGAAGCCCCTGAAGCTTTTCAGGCTCCTGATGAATCTTTGCAAGAACTAGTGATAAAGGAGTACCTAATTTAGATACTTCATTATTTATCTTGTTAGCAACAGGAGCATTATTTACCTGTGCATTAGCTGTAAAATTTTCATTTTGAGCTGTGTATGTTCTATCCTGTGTTAAAGACTCATTTTGTGCAGGCGATGACTGCACTGATACAACGTTATCAGTGTTATCTTTAAATTCTGCACCCTTAGTGTCCTGAAGCTCAACAAAATCACTCTGCTCAATAGGAGGCATCTGCTCTACTGGAGCTTGTGATTCTGATTGAACCTTATCAACATCATTAGATGTTAGTTTTGAGTTAAGCTCATAAGCCTGAGCTTTTAGTTTCTCATTAAGCTCTTTATCAGCATCTAGCTGAGCCTGAGCGGCTTCCTGAGCTAAACGAAGTTTCTCATCAATCTTTGATTCTTCTTTTTGAGCTGAAAGCTCAAAAGGAACATCCTCAACTGGAGTTGCATTCTGATTTTCTGCAGAAACTATATTGCCATCTTTATCAAATGTAGGTAATGAGCTGATGGCACTCATAAAGCCCTTCTGCTCCTCAGCTTCTGTAGCCTTGTTAGAATCGACGGTTAAATCACCGATAAGTGCTGCCATACCTTCAATATCTGAGGATGCACTTCTTCTGTTCTGATTTAAATGATTATCATGACGGTTTTGAGCAATCTTTTTAATCATTCTTATGTAATCGCGAACTTTATAAATCAGATCGAGATTTACAGACTGATCTGTCTGCTGTGATGTCAGCTCCTGATATACCTTAGATCGAGTAAGATTAGCCTCTGGAAGCTCAACTGAGGATAAAGTATCTTCAGGTTTTAGAATTGATTTTAAAACTGATGTATATTGAGTTTCACGCTTGAATTTAGTCTTTTCGCGCTGTTGTTGCTGCTCTTTTAAAAGACGAACCATCTCATCAAAATTCTTAGCATCATCATTTATCGCCGATGATATCTTTGGTGCTTCATTTTGACTGATATCTGAGCTTACTGTGGTATTTACAGATACCTGCGCACCTGGTGATACTGAATCTGTTATAGGAGCAGAGGTAGTATTATCCTGAGACAATGGAGCGTTTGATGCTATATCATTTGTGTTATCAGCATGATTATCAGAAGGAGTTATTTCATTAGAAGCAGCAACATCAGTGATCATTACATTACTGCTATCTGCACTTACAGCAATACTGTTATCAATAGCTTTATCTAACTGAGTGGCTTTTTCTTTAAGATCTTCACTGATGGTCTTAGACTCTGATGATGGAGCTTTCATCGCTCTTTTTAGAGCGTTCTGAGGATCTACAAGCTCCTGTCTTGAAATGTAGTCAACGACTACAGAACAATCCTCACCTATCCAATCTTTTTTTTTTCGGGCGTAAACGCGAGAAGTCTTAAAACAGTCATTTCAAAGGCACAGGCGGCATCAGATGCAAGGCGATATTCATCAAGACCCTGCATACAAATCTGATAATAAAGTTGAATTGACTGAGGAGTAAACAGCTTTGAATACTGCTCTAGTGTGCTGTTAGGAATTGAAAAAACGTTTAACTTGTTAGCGTTACCCATAAGCTGGAATAAAGCCAGATCATGGAAGGTAACCACAAGATCATTTAAAAGATTCTTGTAGTTAGGACTAATCTTACGAACCTGAGATAATACTGCTGCAAGATCAGCTGATGAATTTGCAACGAGTAAATCAAGGATCTGAGAGATAAGGCCATCACTTGCAGTACCAAGCATTGATAACACGTTCTGGCGTGTTATCTGGCCATTACCAAGTGCTACAGCCTGGTCACATAAAGACAGAGCGTCACGCATACTGCCGCGAGCTGCACGAGCAATTAAAATTGCAGCTTCACTTTCACATACAAGACCTTCTTTTGATGCAATTGTCTCAATCTGCATTGCAATCTCATCGATTGATAATGCCTTTAACTGGAACTGCAGACATCTTGATAGAACGGTAGTTGGAATCTTCTGAGGATCGGTTGTAGCAAGAATGAATTTTACATATGCAGGAGGCTCTTCAAGGGTCTTTAAAAGTGCATTAAAACTGCTTTGAGAAAGCATGTGCACCTCATCAATGATATATACCTTAAAACGGCCCTGCATTGGTGGATACTGGGTATTCTCTAAGAGCTGACGGGTATCCTCAACCTTAGTCTGAGACGCACCGTCGATTTCGATTACATCCGGGAATGTACCCTCACTGATGGCCTTACATGTAGAACACAGATTACCATCTAAATGAGGATGGGCACTGATACCATTCTCACACTCAAGTGACTTTGCAATGATTCTTGCAATAGTAGTCTTACCAATACCGCGTGTACCAGTTAAAAGGTATGCATGATGAATTCTGTTGTTTTCAATAGAATTCTGAAGTGCTTTAACAACATGTTCTTGACCTACAACATCTTCAAAACGCTGTGGGCGGTACTTACGTGCAAGAGCTAGGTATTGAGCAGACTGTTCGAGTGCCATAAATTACTATTAGTGTCCTGGAAATTTAACTAAACTGAAGGTATCAACATCAAAGTTATCTTTTAGGTATTTGGAACCACCCAAATCAAATAACTCAATTACAAATGCAAATGATACGATATTAGCTTCTAGTTTTCTAACTAATTGTATCATAGCACCTGCAGTGCCACCAGTTGCAAGTAAATCATCAATTAGAAGAACGTTATCACCTTTTTTGATTGAGTCAACTGAAATCTCAAGAACGTTCTTGCCGTATTCAAGATCATAAGACTGACTAATAGTCTTACGAGGAAGTTTTCCTGGTTTTCTTACAAGCACAACACCGCATCCTAAAAAGTATGCAAGTGCAGTACCGAAAAGGAAGCCTCGTGCGTCAGCTGCTACAACATAATCAATATTTTTATCTTTGTAGGCATCAACTAAAAGATCAATAGTCTCTTTAAGAGAGTCCTTGTCTTCTAGTAAGGTAGTAATATCGCGAAACAGAATGCCTTTGATAGGAAAATCCTGAACATATGCGATAGATTCTTTAATTTTTTCTATTCTCTTGTCAAAATCTTTAATTTTGCTTGTATCAATCATGTTTAGCCTTTAATATGTGTGGCAATGTGTACAATTTTACAACTTATTCTTATTCTTAACAAATGAAATATAAAGCAGTCCTATTTGATCTAGATGGAACTCTACTAGATACAGCAAAAGACATTATGGCAGCATGTAACTACACGCTAACAAAGTATGGATACGCTCCTGTAGATGAGCAGGTATTAAGAAAAAAAGTAACCGCAGGCATGCGAGAAATGCTAAAGCTTGGTATCGAAAAAGACAAATGGGAAAAAGCTGGAGTTGAAACTTTTTTAAGAGACTGTTTTGCCGATTACTACACTAATCATATCTGCGATAAGACCACCCCGTTTGATGGAATTACTGAACTTTTAAAGACTTTACATGAAAATAACATTGTTTGTGGTGTAATAACAAACAAGTACTATAAGATGGCAAAAAAACTCTTATCTCATTACGAGTTTTACGACAGTTTAAAGATAATTCTTGGCTGTGATTCAGTTGCAAAGCCAAAGCCGTTTCCTGATCCTATTTTAACTGCATTAAAAGAGCTTAATATAAAACCTGAAGAGGCACTATACGTTGGAGATCATATCAACGATATAAAATCAGCAAATGCCGCAAATGTTGACAGTGCAATTGCAATGTGGGGATATGGCATGAATGAATGTATAGACTGCAACCTATGGGGAGCAACTTATAAAGTTTATAATTCTGGCGATCTTAGCAAGCTTATTTTTGATAAAATATAGAAAATTTTATTTGAATGAAAATTATGAGATTAAACAAGTTATCACTATTTGTTGCATTAGCACTTTCACCTCTTACTGGCAGCTTTGCTGCAACCGTATACAGTAGCAACGGCACAGATCTGGATTTATACGGCAGCATAAGTGCTATGGGCGCAACAAATAAAGCCGCTCAAAGCATCAAAACAAGCCAGAGCAAAAAGAATCTTAACAACACTATTCTGACTAGAGTTGATTTTGGTATCGCAGGTCGCACCAAGATTAACGACACCGTATACGCAATTGCAGCATCAAGATGGACAATGCCTGCAACAGATGGCAATGACAGCGATTTTATTACCAAAGAACAGTATGTAGGTATTGATGCTCAAAACTACGGCACACTGACATTTGGTCGTGGTGACAATGCCTTCTACTCTGTAGCAGGTGTAACCGACGTATTTACACAGCTTGATTTTAATACTAACGATCACTACGTATTTGGTGATTATCAGCAAAGTCAGATAATGTATTCCCTGTCTGCAATGGGAATTGATTTCAGGCTGTCAGCTCAGCTTGCTGCTGATGATGTGGCAGATAGCAACGTTGATCTTAAAAACGGTGCCGCATTCTCACTATCAACACATCTTTTAAACGGTATCGGCTTTTCCTATGGTCTTAGCTATTATGATTTAAAATCTGATGATTCATCAGACGGTTCATCATTCTATGCAGACAACATCCTGAAGATGTACTCAAGAGCGGATAATGATTATGATTTTGCCTATAGCGTGCAGCCTTCATGGAAGATTGATAAGGGTATTGCAGTTACATATGGTAATTTTGGTGAGGGTTTATATGTTGCAACTAATGCAACTGTGACTAAGTACGAGAAATTCACTCATCATCTCTACTCATATGAGGCAATTGTAAACTACACCTTTGAAAACGGCTTTGGAACTACACTTGGCTACGCTATCAAGAGATTTAATGGTGCAAACATACAATCTCTTGCAACACTGGGTTTTTACTATAGCCTAACACCATCATTCAAGCTGTTTGCCGAAGGTACTCTTGATATAAATTCAAAACCTGAACGCTACTATTCAAATCGCCAGATTAAGAATATGTGCATAGGTGAAAACAAAGCTCTTATTGGAGCTCAGTATTTATACTAAATTTTTTTACATAGATTAGTGGAACAAAGATTATGTTAAAGAAAACTCTAAAATATTCAGTACTTGCATTAAGTACTGCTATTACCTTAAATGCATATGCAGATACCGGTTTTAAAGTACCTGTACATTACAATTTAGAGTTGGTAGATGGTGTTTCTGATCCAAGCAACTACAGCCGTTTTAGCCGCATGGTTACTCTAACTCCTGGTAAGCACCAGATTGTTGTTACCTTTAAAGATACCTTTAAAGGTTCAAGCGGCGACGCAAGAATGGTTCAATCTTTAGATCCAATTGTTATTGATATTGAAAACATCAAAAACGATGAAGTTATCACCTTTGACTATGCTAAGCCATTAAATGAAAAGCAGGCAGATTCATATGCACACAAACAGAAGGTAAACCTAATCAACAACACTGGTAAGGCTTTATCATCAAGCGAGGCTTCATACTTTATTCTAACTTCAGATAAAGGCTTTAGTCTTCTACGTGATTACAGACAGGAATTACAGAGCTTAAACCGTTTGTATGCTCCAAGCTACACACTAAATCAGAACAACGGCCTGCAGATGACCGAAAACGGTGCTCCAACCATTAAGGCAACTGATGGCGGTTATCAGCAGACTGAGCAGCAGGGTTTAGCACTACAGCCTATGGGCTCAACCGATACTTCTGCTATGTCTACTACCAGAACAGCAGGTGGCGTTGCATCAGCAGCTGATTACAATAACCTTGTTAAGTTATACAATCAGGCAGACGATGCTACCAAGCTTAAGTTTGTAAAGTATGTAATGTCACACTAATAATAATTTTTGCATAACCAAAATATTAACCTATCATTTTTTAGAGAATGATAATTAACATAAGGATATAGCATGTTAGCGTCCGTAATCATTACTACATACAATCGACCAAAGACACTAAAACTGGTGCTTGAAGCTCTTAATTATCAGACCGATAGAGAGTTTGAGGTTATTATTGCAGATGATGGCTCAACTAAAGAGACATCTGATATGGTTATGCAGATGATGCTCACCTGCAATTACCCTATTACCCACGTTTACCAGAAAGATCTAGGTTTCCGTGCTGCAAGAGTAAGAAATCTTGGTGCTATGAAAGCAAAAGGTGACTATCTGATATTTCTTGATGGTGACTGCATTCCAAGAAACAATTTTATTGCCATGCACAAGTTCCTTTCCGAAAAGAAATATCTTGTATGCGGTAACAGAGTGCTACTCTCAGAAGAATACACCAAGTTTATTGAGGATGAGCATCAACAAATCTATACCTACTCTTTAGCTAAACTGTTTTACGTTTATTTAAAGGGCGGTATTAAAAGATTCCTCCCTCTTGTTACTCTGAAAACAAAAGAGAAATTCCGCAAACTAAAGTTCAACTGGAAAAAAGCCCGCAGCTGCAACTTTGCGCTGTATAAGGAAGACTTTTTAAATGTGGACGGCTTTGACAGTACTTTTGAAGGCTGGGGTTATGAAGACTCCGACTTTGCTATAAGACTTATTCATTCTGGTGTAGAAATCAAATCAGGCCGTTATGCTACAGCCTGTTTCCACATGTACCATAAAGAAAACGACCATACCAACGAGAGAGACAACTTTAGCCTGTTAGAAGATCGTTTACATTCTGATATTGTAAAAGCAGCTAAAGGCATGTCTACAATCGTAAAAGAAGAGTAATCTCATCTGGCAGCATTTGCTGCCATCTTTTAGACTCCATATCAATTAATTTCTTTCATTCAAAAGTTGAACCGCCATCTACTTTATAGCCGTTACATGACGTTTTTGTAATATAAATATCGCTTCTCTTTTATACACAAATTCACCTGGTTTTATAATAAGGTGATTTATAAAAATATATATAAAAAACATATATCGTAAGGGAAGAAAAAATGGACTTTAAGTTTTTTGATAATTTGGATAAAAATATTTACGTATCAGATATGGATACATTTGATATTGTCTATCTCAATAAAAAGCAAAAAAAAACTTAAACATCTCTGATATTGATTCTCTTTCATGCAAAAAATGCTATAAGATCATTCGACAAAAAGAACATCAATGCCATGACTTCACCAACTGACTGTTAAAAGAAGGTGATTTTCAAAAATGGCATATTTTTAACAAGAATTTCAACCTACCGTTCAAACTCAATGACACCATGATTGTAAAGGATGGCACAAGTCTTTACTTTGAACTTGCAACCGACATGAGTCGCGAAGAAAGCTTCAAACAAAGTGCAAATATGTACGCCTTTTCTGAAGCGGTATTAAATAGATGCATTGAAAACGCACTTCAAGAAAATGATCCTGAAAAATCTATAAACCTGATCCTCAGATATTTAGGAGAACTCTTTAAAGCAGACAGAGCATATTTCTTTGAACTGCACGGATTACACTGAGATAATACCTACAGTGGTGCAATCTTGATGTGACTCAACAGATTGCAAATCTTCAGCATATTCCTAACGAAAACCTTGACGTCTAGATAAAACAATTCGTCAAAGGAGAACATATCATTATTGAAGATCTTGAATATGTAAAAGATACTTATAAGGATATGTACGATACTCTAAATGTTCAGGGTATTAAAAGTCTTGTGGTGGTACCAATATTTGAATCATCAGAGGTAAGTGCCTTTTTTGGTCTTGATAATCCTTGTAATGATCTTAATGACACCTCACATTTTCTTGGTATTCCGGCATCTTTCATCACTTACCTATTAAGATCTAGAAACTACGTGCGTTCACTTGAATATTTGAGTTTCTATGGTCAGTTAACCGCACTTAAAAATCGACACGCTCTTAAGAATTATTAAGAGAATTAAAACCTGGCGAAAAATTGCGGTTGTCTATTGTGATGTTACAGGTCTTAAGGTATTAAACGATACTTAAGGTTATGAGGCTGGAGACAGACTTATCTGTGATGCAGCAAAATGTATTAAGGATGCATTTTTGATTACAATTAATTCAGAATCGGTGGAGTTGAGTTTTTAGTTATATGTAAAGACATTAATGATGAGGATCTAATCTACCTTGTAAACAACATGAAAGCTAGTCATAAAAGGCGCAAAGTTTTAATGGCTGTTGGATATTCCATTATTGAGTTTCAAAAAGACTATATACTTGCAGATATTTTAGGCTCTATTAAAAATTTCGGGGTAAAGCATCTTTACCAGGAAATGCAGCTTTAATAAGTAAGGTAAAATAGTCAAAGTCTCTGAGACCGTAAGCCTTA
>JGI24711J26586_10003598_pt1 | contig 10155 bp, 7 predicted proteins | sample BioPla3DNA1_FD_26586 | JGI IMG/M metagenome (IMG submission 26586)
TTGTAAAACAGTCCATTCGCCGGTGGGATATTGTTCTTCAAACGTATCAAAGTCATGATAATAAGCAATGCGAAAAGGTCCATTCGCATTTTGGCCGTTTGCATAAACAAACGGGGTATTATCATTATATGGATTTATGCAGCGCATTTTAAAAAAATCGCTTGGATATACAATCGCACCAGTCTCGCCGCTTTTCAGACTAAAACGGATACTGAAGTATATGATGAAAATAAAAAGTAGGAACAGGTATGCAAAAAATTAACTCCGTTTATAAGAACTGAGCTTTTGAAAACACAAGATAATTATCACCCATTACTTTAAATTAACTATTTTTGTGCATTGAATACTTCCTATAAAACTCTGGTATCCAAGCATTTACGGTATGTATCCTTCTATGTAGAAAAATTATAGTCTACAAAATACCTTTCATGTAATAATAACAACTAAGTAACTGAAATGCAACAACAGGTACCCCCAATCTTACCATCTCATTACAAAAATCCTCAGGTAGCGGCTGGAAGACCATTAAATCGTGGACTGATTCCGGACCAGGCCAGGGTCTAATTATTGAAAAATATTATTATGTCGGTTATGGTACGTATAGAGTATGTTCAACAGCAAAAATCTACGATTCCGCAGGTAAATTACTTGAAACACAATCTTTTTATTCGGCAGAAGAAACATATTAATTGCGGTTTGACAATAGTGGAAGATAAAAAACTGCTGCTATTTCCACTTTTTCCTTCTGCTCAGAAGCGCATTTACATGATCGCTTTGTTCCCCCGTAACAACGGGTTCTTTTTTTGCGGCCGGAAGTTTTTCAGCTACGGGTTTTTGACGCTTTTCAACAGGTTCGGAAGTCAGTTCATCCGCCTGAATGCTTCTTGTATGATCTGCGGGCTTTTTCTTCATGCTTTTAAAGTAACGGGAAACAGCCGGATAAACTTTTTCATTCAGAAATGCTGCCGCCGGTTCAAAGGAAATCTTAAGCTTCCTGAATGCAATATCTGCAAGAAGAAGGCACAACGAGATAAGTATAAGCAAATTAGTTATATCCCTTTTAGCTCCGAGGTCCTGCACCGGACCTTCAAGCACTTCTTTCGGGTCGGCTATAACCCTTCCTCCGCCTGCTTTGGCCAATTTATCAATAAAACTTCCGGTATTTTCATTTATATATCTGTATTCATTTGAATACGGCATTACAATTCCTCCGCTGACACTTTCAAAACCCTCTTCCGACGGTATCCGAGCATGAACAATATAAGCTCCGGGGTCGCTCTTTTTAATAACCGCTTCATATACCCCGGGCCTTATAGCATTAAAGCTTATCGTTTCTTCCGCTCCGTCAGGAGATATAACAGTCCCTTCAAGTGATTCTTCAAATACCGTTTTCTCCAGATCAGATTCAATTATAACAACACCTTGTCCGTCGCGCAGTTCCGTTTTGACCGAATACCCGGCGTTTATATCTTTCTGTATCATCCAACCGATAAGATTTCCCCAGAAAACTGGAGCATCCTGCCACATATTCCACTTCGATGTCCACGCTCCGCGTATGTCGGATGTCCATGCCGCAGTCCTGCCAAGCCCATACTGCCATACGGCAAGTACCGGATCCTGAATATCGCTTCGGAAAACCGTCTGCGCAGTGGATTTTACCTTTGTGCAGACATATCCGTCCAACATAGGAATTGCTTCAATCCCTTTTAAAAGCCCAGCCGATGACACAAGCTCGGGATAGAAGCTCCTGTTCTGGATATATTTTTGACCTGCAAGAAACGCTTCCTTTGCGAATATGCTTGGAATATCGGAAAACTCGTCCGTCTGGTAGTACCTTCCCATTCCCCCGTACGCGAGAGCCTTCAATAAAAGAGTATCCGCGCCTCTTCCGACCGCTACCGTTGAGAGGGTTATTCCATCTTTCCTGATGCCTTCAATAATTCTTTCATAACCGTGCTGCTCCGCCTGTCCGTCTGTTAATAATATAATATGCTTAAGTTTTGTGTCTTTATTTCTTAGATCCTGCCATGCCTCCTCAAGGGGCGGTAAAATTTGTGTCCCGCCTCCCGGGCGTATTGTAGCTATCGTATCGATCTTTTCTCCACGGTCATCAAGCGGCTGGGTTCTTATAACCCATTGAATGGCGTCATCAAACGCTATAACACCAAGCTGATCGGTTTCGTCAAGAACTTCCGCCGCGCGTATTGCCGCTTCTTTCGCAAGCTCGAGCTTTGAAACACCGTATTCTCCGCTTGACATGCTGCCTGATTTATCAATAACAAGGATAAGGCCCAAATCCGGGTTTTCCTCTTTCGGAGTGATATCCATATTCACAGGCAGTATTGTTTCAAGTGGGGTATTGGCATATCCGCCCGGAGCATAGCTGTTCTCCCCGCCGATCGTTAAAAGGCCTCTGCCCTGGTATTTTACAGCCTGTTCAAGGGCGTTAAGAAAACCGTCACTAAGCCATTCCGCCGAAATATCTACCATAACATACGCATCATACGCAATAAGCCCTTGAATATCATCAGGAACTTCTCCGGGCTGAACGCGCGTAATGTTCGCGTATTCTTCAATATATCTTACAAGATTTTCACCTGAATTGCCTCTTTCAATAACCAGTACGGCGGGACGATCAAGTATTTCGGTAAAAGCTGAAAGCCGGTTGTTCTGTAAAACCGTGTCGTCATGCGTGACAACCTCTGCGGTATAAGTTACAATACCTCCCTGCTGAACCTTATCGCCGAAGGTGAACAGATTTGCGCCTTTGTATATATCAACTTCCTTTTCGGCTGTAAGCGTACGGTTTGCAAACAGGCGCACCGTTGCTTTTGTATCGGTGCTGCTTGATATTTTCACCGATATGTCAAAGTGTTCTCCCGCGTTCACCTGTTTGGGCGCTGTGAACTCGTCAATCTGCACTTCCGCACCGTAGACTTGCTCAAAAGGTACAACATCAACGGTATACCCTATCCTGTTCATAAGACTTGCCGTTTCAATCGCATTACCCGATGTTTCCTTCCCATCCGTTAAAAGTACAACCCGTTTTGCGGTGTTGTCAGGCATTATTGAACGGGCAAGAACAATAGCCTTTTCAATATCGGTTGAATCGGATTTAATCCTGCTGTTAATTGATACAACAGTGTCTTCTTTCGATGGCATTTTTAAAACCCTTGATTCGGCGGCAAAAGATATAAGGCCTGTTAAGTCCTTTTTCCCAGCGTTTTTCATAGCCTCATCTATAAAGCGTTCAATCTCGTTCATGCTTTTTTTATTACTGTCTGAAATATCGGCGGCAAAGATTGTAGTGGTTGTTCCCGCCTTTGTTTGAATTGAAGGAGACGCAGCAGCGAGAGTAAGCGTAAGCATAAGAACTATACGCAAAACCTGTGCGATTCTCTTTTTAAGTAAAGGCATATGTTTGATCCGCTTTCCCGTTAATATTACATAAGCAACAAACACGGGAAACAGCGCTAATATCCAAGGATGTTCAAGCGTAACGCCGATTTGCATAGTACCACCATTCTACAATCAGTATTAATAAAGCCGCGCAAATAATTGGGAGATTGAAAAGCCGCACATTTTTCCTGAAAGGTATAATAATTCCCTCTTCACCGCCCGCTCCCCCGGCTGCCGATTCAATACTCTCCGCCTGCCACTCATCCGGGAGATTCACGACAAAAACGCTTTCGTTGATATGCAGCGAATTATCCTGCAAAACCTTATAAATCCCCGGTTCTTCCGTCTGTATAAACGGCTGCGGAGGAACCGGCGGAGCTATTTCAATATTCCGTCCGTCCGGCGTTATAACATTTGCTTTTATTGTTCCCGGCTGCAGCATAAACCGTATCGGCTCTCCGGCAGTAATACCTGAAATTCTTGTACCGCTTGCCGGAGAATATTCCGACAATATATTCGATATTATAACGGGAAATTCGGTCCTAATCGGAAGATCGGTTTCNTAAATATTAAACCCGAACACCAGTAACCNGGTGTTATTTATCAATCCCTCAAATATTACCGGATTACCGTTATATTCAATCACCGGTTCGGCCCAATCCGGCTTTTCTATAATCCTTGTCCTTCCGACTGAAAATCCGGGGTTTTCAAGATGTTTAAATATCACATGTCCCGAAGGCTCAATTACCGGTGTATCCATCCAACCGCCGACAGCGAAAAAGTCATTCGGAACAGGATTGAAAATGACTACATTTCCGTCCTCGGGAAGTTTATCGGGNACAACACCGTCAAGAANATATAAATCGTGATCTTTATATTCGATAAGTTCATCCGGTAATGTACGCGTAAACTCAATTCCTTCAATAATCGAAAAGATTTTTTCAAGAAAATAGTTGCCGTGTGTCACAAGCAGAACCTTCACGGGCTTTCCTTCAAAAACCGTGTCATACGCGTGGTTGTCCTCAGTAAGTATATCTTCGGTATCAATCACACAGTGAAGAGTTTTAACAGACGAAGGCACATTGCTCCACCAAACCGTTCGTGTCCCGTTTTCCGGCACCGTCACAAGCTGTGAATCAAGGAAACTGTCGTCCCCATAAAGGCTGACCGATACCTCGCTGTCGTTGTCCCCCTGGTTTCGTAATATACTCATTGCGGTAATTCCGTCTTTACTGAAGGCATGTGTAAAACGAACAACTGCAATATTGTCATTTTGCTTTTTATAATTTGAAAATTGTATCTCTTCGTTTCCGACACGTATCGGCATATCTGAAAACAGGACGATCAATGCGTCCGGATGCCTGTTTTTAAGCGACAGAAGCAGTTCCTCAGCACGGCGGATATCCGTATAAGTTTTGGTCTGCTCTATCGATTGTATACTTGTTCTTATTTCGTTGTCGGAATCCGATTCATATAACAGCACATCAGGCTCGCGTCTTAGACTGACAACAGTCACCGGGGTTCCCGGCGGAAGCTCCGCGGCATACTTTTGCGCATCTTTTTTTGCCGCATCTAACCTCGTCGGCTTTACATCTGTTGACGACATGCTAAGAGAAGAATCTATCGCTATAATAACCGGCTGCGACGTATGAGTTCCGGACTCCAAAGCCATGCCGGCCAGCGCCAGCACAATTAATACCGCGCAAAGAAGCTGCAGAAACATTAAAAGGTTTTTTCGAAGCTTCTGCCACGGTGTCGCGGCCTGCATGTCCCGAAGAACCTTCTGCCACAGGACATGGCTCGAAACAATAACCTTTTCCCTTTTTTGTTTCATTATATATAATATAATTATCAGCGGAACGGCTATAAGCCCGATTAACCCCCATGGAGTTACAAACGTCAACTGCTGTCACATCCTTTAATATATTCCGGTATTTCAAAGAGGAACAAAAGCGGGCGCTGTCAGCTTGCCACCTTCAAAACCATTTCCTCAAGAGCCATGTCGGAAGGAAGTAATGCGTAATGGATTCCGAATTTTTTGCACTGCTGCTTTATATTATTCAAAAACTGCTTAAGCAATTTTTCATACATATCAAACAATTCTCCCGACACCGTCACTTCGATTATATCATTCGTTTCAATATCAACCAGCTCAAGCGCCCCGTCAATATCCGGCGCTAATTCCTGCGGGGATAGAATTTGGCAAAGATAAACATCCTGTTTCATGTATTTGAGATATTTCAAACCTTCTTCAAGCCCGCCTTCAACAAGGCCATCTGTGATTACTATGCTTATTCCCCGTCCGGTCTTCCATTCCATTTTTGCGACAGCTTCAGTGAAATTACTTTTTCCGCCGTTTTCAATTATTTCAAGAGTATTTACCGCTTTCGCGAATGAAGACGGCGTGCTGTAAGGCCCGAATGTTCCCTGCATCATGCTGTTCCACGGGTTAATATAAACCCTGTCATAGGTATTAACGCTGATATAGGCTAAAGCCGCGGCAAGACGCTTTGCAGCGGTATTTTTATCAGGCTGGCCATAATTCATCGAAAGGCTTGTGTCAAGGAAAATCCGTACCGGTGCTTCCCGTTCTTCCATAAACAGTTTAACAAATAATTTGTCGAACCGCCCGTAAGCATTCCAGTCAATACGCCTGAAATCGTCTCCGGCAGTGTACTCCCTGAAGTCGGAGAACTCAACCGAAGAACCCTTGCTTAACGATTTCCTGTTCCCCGCTGCCTGGCCTTCAAGCTTTAGGCCGGTCTTAATAGCAAGCCTTTGTATTTTTTTCAGTGTATCATTATCTATTATTTTCACGGATACGTTTTCACTTCCTTTAGTATTTCTTCAATTAACGCGTCCGGAGTAACTTCATCGGATACGGCGTCAAAATTCAGGAATATTCTGTGTCTTAGCGACGGGAAAGCAACGCTTTGAATATCTTCAAATGATACATTATATCTTCCGCTCAGCAAAGCTCTGATTCTTGCGGTAGAAACTACTGCCTGGGCTCCTCTGGGGCTTGATCCGTAATGGACGTATTTTTTCGTAATATGGGGTGAACCTTCCTGTTCGGGGTGAGTGGCCATTACAATCCTTAATGCGTAATCCAGAACAGGTTCCGCTATCGGGATTTCCCGCGCAATATTCTGTATATTAGTGATCTCATCCGCATTCGTTACGGCCTCAATTTTCTCTTCACTGCCTGTGGTTGTAAGTTGGATAATGCCTTTAAGTTCGTCAAAACCGGGGAACGGAACATTCAGCTTGAACAAAAACCTGTCCATTTGCGCTTCCGGTAAAGGGTAAGTACCTTCCATTTCGATAGGGTTTTGCGTTGCCATTACAAAAAAGGGACGCGGAAGAATATGTGTTGTGTCGGCAACGGTAACCGTGCCTTCCTGCATGGCCTGAAGCAATGCGCTTTGCGTTTTCGGTGTTGCCCGGTTTATCTCGTCTGCGAGGACAATATTGCTGAATATAGGTCCGGGCTGAAAATGGAACATGCCTTCCCCGTCTTCGTTTCTTGTTACGATATTTGTCCCGGTGACATCGGCGGGCATAAGGTCAGGAGTAAACTGTATACGTGAAAAGTTAAGGCCGGTCACTCCGCCTAATGTATTTACAAGCCTTGTTTTGCCAAGCCCTGGTAAGCCTTCAAGTAAAATATTCCCGCCGGCAAGCATGCATATGATTACCTGCCTGATAACTTCATTCTGCCCTATCATATGGCGGGAAACTTCCGCTTCGATTTTCGCCACGGTATCCATTACCTTTTTAAAATCTTTTTGTTCAGCCTTCACTGTACCGCCCTCCTGTTTGTTAATTATACTTTATTCACTGCTAATAAACTACCTGCTTGTTCAGCGCATAATCCTGAAGAACTATTGTACAATATAAGGAAACTATAGCGGAATGCAGCATAGAGATATACAGTCAGAGCGAGGATAAGCAAGTCGACTGTTTGAGCAAAAATGCTTCATACAAGAAATATTTCAAAGCATTTTTGCGAGTTTCGACTTGCCCGAGCTGAACTGTATAGCTCTTACAAATGAAGCTCCTTGTTTCCGTTATTGTACAATAGTTCCAGCACGGTGCTCATTGTACAATAGTTTAAAAGCAAATGTATGAACATTATTTCCGCGGGTCCTGCTTCGGATGTTTCGTTTACTTGTGCGACAAAGCACGTACCAACAACACGCTTTAGATCATGATTTATTTTCACATAGAGGTCTCCATATCCCGGGTCGCTCATTAACCCGCTCCTAAGTATCCTGTTAGCAGCAGGGCGCTGGAGCATGTCGCCCGGCGTAACCGAAAACACCCGAATCACCCGCTGGTTTTTCGACATTAATAAGCGTGCTGCTTATTCAGGCGTAAGAAGAACTATTGTACAATAAAAGGAAACTATAGCGAAAATGCAGCTTAGAGATGTACAGTCAGAGCGAGGATAAGCAAGTTGACTGTTTGAGCAAAAGTGCTTCCTGCAAAAATTTTTCAAAGCATTTTTGTGAGTTTCGACTTGCCCGAGCTGAACTATACAGCTCTTGCAAATGAAGCTCTTTGTTGACGTTATTGTATAATAGTTCGCCGAACATTATTTCCGCGGGTCCTGCTTCGGATGTTTCGTTTACTTGTGCGACAAAGCACCTACCAACAACACGCTTTAGATCATGATTTATTTTCACATAGAGGTCTCCATATCCCGGGTCGCTCATTAACCCGCTCCTAAGTATCCTGTTAGCAGCAGGGCGTTGGAGCATGTCGCCCGGCGTAACCGAAAACATCCGAATCACCCGCTGTTTATCCGGCGTTAATCTGCTGCTATTGTTCAGACGATCAATGTAGAACTATTGTACAATAGTTCTTGTCATTGCATGTATCTATATCTATTCCAGTGAACTGAAATAGTCCCTAACCAATGATTTAAGCCCCGAAGGTATGTCCACCTTTTCCATTGTCTGAACGGCCTGCTGCCTGTATTCTGTCAGCACGTCACGGAACGGAAGCATTGCCCCTTTTTGAACCGGAGCTCCGTCTGCATCGGTAAACGTACTGCTGCCCGACTCCAGCTTCTGTCCGGATAAAGAGGTTTCATTTCCCTCTCCTCCAAGCCGCTCCGGCACATAAATCCGCTCGTATTCAGTTTCCTTTCTCTGTCCCGGAGCCCGTCCGCTCCCAGGTTCATCGCCTTCACTATATCCGGCGTCTTCGCTTGTCGAGCCTTCGCCGGCTCCCTGCCCGCCGTTTTTGCCCTGTCCCTTTGAGCCGCCGCTTCCTTCTCCGGGCTGGTTACCCTGCCCTCCTCCGGATTGGTTTCCCTTTCCTTCTCCTGACTGGTTTCCCTGCCCTTCCGCCCGTTTTCCTCCCTGGTTATCACCGGCTTGCGCTACACTTTTATCAACCGATGAAATTGCTCTTCTTGCCGCGCGCGAAGCGTTTCCAATCTCTCCGGAAGCCTGCATGAACGACTGGCTGCCTCCGGTTGCCTCACTGATATTTTCAATTAATTCCGAAATATCTTCGATTATCTCAGAAGCATCCGAATCGCCCGATTCAGCCGACATTGCCAGTTCCTTAACAGACTCGGAAAGCATTGAACCGTCAGGCATATTTTCTAATGCCTGCTCCAAAATCTCCGCTAATTCCTGCTTGTTCCCTTCCTGTTCAATATCGGACATCAACTCCGAAAGCGCCTGCTCCAATAAGTTTTTATCATCTTCACTTAAAGCCTGCGCAAGCTCGGAGGTTAAAGGCGAACCCGACAAAGCGTCAATCAGGGCTTTAAGATCGTTCAGCGGGTCACCTGATTGAAGCTCTTTCATATAATTCTCCATCTGTGCCAAAGCCTTAAGCGCGTCTTCTTCGGTTCTTGCCTTTTTGAATTCATCTTTCAGCCTCTCAAGCGCATCCTCAAGTTTTTTTAACTGTTCATCGGTAAGCTCAGGGTGCTCCTCTTTCTGTTCGTTAAGTTTTTCCTCTATATTTTTTTCCTGTTTTTTCATCTCGGTAATCAATGATTCCCTTATACGCGTCTGCCGCCCCACTCTGCCGGGGAAAAAAGAAACAGCGCAGGCCAGACAGAACAGCACCAAAGCCGTTATTAACAATTGATACCGTATATCGGCTTTATATTTCCTTTTTATGTCGATTGCGTCAACAGCCATTTCCATATCACGGCGCTGCAGCTCAGCGACAGGCGAAGTATCATCCTTAAGATACCATGCCGTGATAACGCGTTCGTTAAGGCCAAGGCTGTCCGCTGTAATCAAGACCTGCCTTTTGCGCGGTGTAAGAATAACAGCCGCAATAAGTGATAAAGCAGCACCCGCCGCTATTATATAAATCAGCTTTATTCGAACAAACGGTATTACAATAAAAAGCGAAAAAACAGATACCAAAAGCGCTAATGCGCCCGATGCCGCAAGGAAAAAAAACAGTGCTTTAAGCCAAATGCAAAAGTGCATTTTTCTTTTCAGTGAATACAGCTTTTTATGCGGGAATCTTATATCCATAACCTACCCCTTAATATTTTCTTTTTACAGGGTTTAATGCCAGCGAGCTGAAAAAAATCAGCAGTATTGATGATATTATGCTGAACAATCCGTTTACAATCCACGGATGCATATATTTCCATATCCCTGTTTCCGCTGCGAGCAGCATTTCAATTTGCCGCTGAACATCCGATATNCCAAATATATATCCNCCGTAGCCTCCATACGAGCCNAAATAAAACGATATATACCCGAATACCGG
>JGI24711J26586_10003601_pt1 | contig 10146 bp, 8 predicted proteins | sample BioPla3DNA1_FD_26586 | JGI IMG/M metagenome (IMG submission 26586)
TTTTTTCCTTATTCTTTTCTTTTACAGGCTTATTGGTATTACCTTCATTCTCGTCTTCGTCTTCTTCAGCATCTTTTTTATCTTTTTCGTCGTCTTTTTCGTCATCAGTATTATCAATATTCTCTTCAGTCTTTTTGTTCTTTCTGTTTTCTTTAACGGCTTTATTAATTTCTTTTACTGATTTATCCATCCAATCTTCGATGATAAAATCCTCAGGATTATCAGTGCTGTCTCTTAATTTTTCAATCAAATTAAGCTTACCCGGGGTTATTCCCAATTTACGAGCTTCTTTTACTCTTTCGCGCCCGACTGCTTCTACCTCAACATCGACTTCGATTTCATCTGTTTCATCATTTTCGGCAAGACATTTTTCAAGACATTTCTCTGTTTTTTCCATGATCTCTTTTACTAGGACCTCTGCCTTTGAAGAGTCTGATATGGAAATCACAACACCAGCATTTTCATCCTTTGTTATATAGCCTTCTTCTACTATCTTGTTCAAAGTTTCTTCCAAAGCCTTCGCAATCTTTTTATTCTTAAGATTAAGATTTTCAACAATTTCTTTACCGTCATCATTTACAGATTTATAAGTTAATACTCTATCAAATAGATTAATAGAATATTCTATGGAAGGATTAACATCCAGACTGACATAACTTACAGGAGTAAAATAGGCAAATGCACCTACCTCAGGGGAAAGATTTGATTGCTTTCTTATGTAGTCATAAAGCCTTCTTCTTATAACCTTTTCTGCAAAAGGAATAAAACTGCCCTTTTCAAAGGAATATGACTTTACAGCCTCATTAAAAGCNGATAATGACACTGACCATTGATCGTCACTTCTACTTACATATCCGCCCAATATTTTATTAGTCAGATGCATAATAAACGGTTCATACTGGTATATAAATTCTTCAAGGAAAGTCTTATCATTTTGTGCTTTAATTGCGCTTTTATCTATTTCTCTCATTAAAACATACCTCAATATATACTTTCGAAAGCTCGCTTATAAAGAATGGGGTACTTAAATAAATTTTAATTTAAGCCACCCGTCCGCATTAAAAAGAAAGCTCCGGGTAAGGCTGCTAGCCTTACCCGGAACCTTAAATGGAATCTCTTTATAAAATATTACTTGTTTTGCAATTTATATAAGATTTTATAGCCATGGTCTTCAATGGATTTTTCCATTTCAGCTGTATTCAATGAATTTATTCCGATCACCACAGAACTCTTGCCGCCGGTACCGCGATATACGGCTACATGAGTTATATTGGCACCAAATTCCCCAATAATACCCGTTAAGTTTGCCATAATTCCAGGTTTATCATATGCTTCGACTGTAAGCCTTGTGCCGGGCTCACGGAAAGCTAAAAGTTCTATAAACGCATCAAAGATATTACTTTCGGTAATAATTCCTACCAGTTTGCCATCATCTACGACTGGAAGGAAACTTACATCATTATCTCTCATCAATATAGCAGCTTCTTCGAGTAGTGCGTTTGATGATATAGTAACAGGGTTCTTGTTCATTATTTGGCTGATTTTTGTTTTAGAGAGCAAATACGTGATTTCACCCATGCTGAAGGAAGTTGCCTTGGAGGGGGAAGCCTGAGCAATGTCCTCCCTTGATACTACTCCCACGAGTTTTCCATTTTTCATAACAGGCAGACGTTTTACACCGTTTTCGGTCATAATTTCATGCGCGTCGGGAATAGTCTGGTCTGCAGAGATAGTGAAAGGATTCGAAGTCATCTTAGTCCTTACAAACATAATGCTAACCTCCTAAATACGCTTTTTTGATATCATCACTTTGCATGAGTTCAGATCCTGTACCGGACAGGACAATAGAACCCGTCTCAATTACATAAGCACGATGTGCAATTTGCAGTGCCATGCTGGCATTTTGTTCAACCAAAAGAATGGTCGTTCCAGCTTTGTTTATATCTCTAATTATATTAAAAATTTCCTGAACAAACAATGGAGCAAGTCCCATAGACGGCTCATCGAGAAGAAGTATTCTCGGGCGGCTCATCATTGCGCGGCCTATAGCAAGCATTTGCTGCTCGCCTCCTGACAATGTACCGGCAGTCTGCTTTTTCCGGTCGGCCAGTATGGGGAAATGGTTGTATACTTTTTCTAAATCCTTCGCAATTTCTTTTTTATCGCGGCGAAGGTATGCACCTAACTCCAGATTTTCTAAAACAGTCATCGCTGAAAAGACTCGGCGACCTTCCGGAGACTGAGAAATGCCCATCATTACCCTATCTTGTGCACTTGTACCGGTAATATCCTTTCCTTCAAGCAGAATACTGCCGTCTGTAGGCTTTTTTAATCCTGAGATAGTACGCAATGTGGTGGTCTTTCCCGCACCGTTTGCACCTATAAGGGTAACAATTTCACCTTCATTTACAGTAAGAGAAATGCCTTTCAGGGCATGGATTACGCCGAAATGTACATTTATATTCTTAATTTCAAGCATTGTTCAAATCCTCCCCCAAATAAGCTTTAATAACACGTTCATTTGTTTTAATTTCGTCAGGAGTACCGCTTGCTATAACCATCCCATAGTCCAGCACATAAATACGCTCACAAATTCCCATAACCAATGACATATCATGCTCAATAAGGAGGATGGTTAAATTGAATTTTTCTCTAATCCAACCGATTAATTCAGTTAATTGGGCGGTCTCGGCCGGGTTCATTCCCGCAGCAGGTTCATCCAGCAACAGGAGAGAGGGATTAGTAGCAAGAGCACGGGCTATTTCCAGGTGTCGCTGTTCACCATAGGGAAGATTTTTCGCAAGCTCATCTTTTTTATGGTCAAGCTTGAGGATTTCAAGTAACTCCATACTCTGTTTAATAAGCTCATCTTCCTCCCTGGTGTAGGCAGGCAGATGAAAGAAACTTGAAAATAAGCCGTACTTAACATTTTTATGCATGGCGATACGAACATTATCAAGTACAGTCAAATCCTTAAACAGTCGTATATTTTGAAACGTTCTGGCTACACCATTTTTACAGATGATGTAGGGCTTCAATCCTCCCAGAGATTTAGTTGTTCCATTGATGTTAAGGGAAATAGTACCTGATGATGGTATATAAACTCCGGTTAACAGATTAAACAATGTTGTTTTTCCTGCACCGTTGGGGCCGATCAAGCCGACTAATTCACCTTCATTAATTTCCATATTAACATTTGAAACTGCGGTTAAACCACCAAAGGATTTAGTCAGTTTTTTTACACTTAATATTGGCATTCTAAACCCTCCCCTTCTTCGATTTAAAACTATCACCAAGTTTGCTGAATATTGAAAGGGACAGTTCCTTTGAGCCCATTAATCCCTGAGGCCTGAATATCATTATGATTATCAGCAGCAGAGAGTAGAGTATCATCTGGATATTGGCAAATGCTTGTAAATAGGTAGTTATAATCCCTAATAGGATTGCAGCTATAATTGATCCGGATAAACTGCCCAGTCCACCTAAAACAACAATTACCAGGATATCAATTGATTTAGAAAACCCGAAGATCTTTGGATCTATAAAATTAAAGGTAGAAGCATACAAGGCCCCCGCAATTCCGGCAAAGAAGGCACCGATGGTAAAGGCTGTTACCTTATATCTGGTAGAATTGATACCCATAGCTTCAGATGCTATTTCATCTTCACGAATCGAGATACATGCCCGACCGTGAGAAGATCTGATAAAGTTTGAAATAATAAGGATTGTACCTGCAGTGTATAAAAACAGCCATCTCCAGTTTATAAACTGAGGAATGTCCTGTAAACCTGCAGCGCCGTTTGTAATGCTGTCCATATTAAGTAGTATGATACGAATTATCTCTGCCATACCCAAAGTAGCTATTGCAAGGTAATCCCCTCTGAGACGAAGCGTAGGCAAGCCTACCAGAACCCCTATAACAGCTGCGGTAAAGGCACCTGCCAGGACACCTATAATAAAACCTGGAATAGTTGGGGTTTTTAAAGTTATTAGTGCACACACATATGCTCCTATTGACATAAATCCGGCATGACCCAATGAAAATTGTCCGGTAAAACCTGTTATCAGGTTAAGGCTTACTGCCAGAATTATATTAATGCAAATGGTTGCCAGGGTTGTTTGCAAATAACTATTAATAATATTAAGCGATATCAACAACTGAATAACAACGAAGGTTAATATAAGCGAAACTAGCGTTTTTATCCAATTGGTTTTAAATAATTCTTTCAACTTAAATTACACCTTCTCTCTTGAATTTTTGCCTAATAGTCCGGTGGGTTTGATTATCAGAACAAGAATCAGAATAGCAAACACAACACCGTCTCTGTACAATGAATTGCCGTATCCTGATACAAAAACTTCTACAATACCGATAAAATAACCACCAATCATAGCACCGGGAATTATGCCAATACCGCCAAAAACGGCAGCGACAAAGGCTTTAATGCCTGGAAGCATACCCATAAGCGGGTTAATTGAGTTGTAGTATATTCCAACCAAAATACCCGCAGCTCCGGCTAAAGCTGAACCTAAAGCGAAGGTAAAGGAGATAGTTGTATCAACATTAATGCCCATCAACTCAGCAGCATCTCTATCAAGGGATACTGCTCGCATTGCTTTACCTATTCTTGTTTTCTTTACAATAAACTGAAGTGATACCATAAGAATTATTGTAATACTCACAATAACTATCTGATGTACAGTAATATTAATACTTCCAAGTCTGTAGGCTCCAGTTAAAAACCCGGTCATTTGGGGATAGGCTCTTACACCTGCTCCCGCAATAGCCATGGTAGTATATTCTATAAAAAGTGATACACCTATTGCGGTAATAAGTACAGCAATTCTGGTGGCATTTCTCAAAGGTTTATAGGCCACCTTTTCTATGACAACGCCAATAATGGTGCAAAAAAGCATGGATAATAACAGAGATGGTACAAAACCAAGTTTAAGTGTTGTCATGGAAAAATAGCCTATAAAAGCTCCCAGCATATATATATCACTATGAGCAAAGTTAATCAGCTTAATAATGCCGTATACCATGGTATAACCAAGAGCAATCAGCGCATATATACTTCCAAGGGATATTCCGTTAATAATCTGCTGAAATAGCTGTTCCAATTGTTTTCCCTTCCTTCAACAAGCCAGTCTTTTTTCTTAAAATTGTGCTTTTCCGACGATGTTAGTTTGCTGTAATAAATATGTATAAGTGGGGGCAGTGTTGACCCCACTTATAACAGATTTTAAGATGTCTGACATCTTAGATTGTACTATAATTTAATACTATTGGGCAACCCTTTCGCTGGAAGCGTGGACGCCGTTTTCAATACCTACAACAACAACAGCCTTAACAGGATTATGGTTTTCATCCATACTGAAAGAACCGGTAATACCTGCAAAGTCCTTGGTGGCTGCCAGTGCATCCTTAATAGCTACAGTATCTGTACTTCCTGCACGCTTGATACCATCCGCTACAAACATTGCAAGGTCATAGCCCAGTGCTGCGAACTGATCGGGCTCTTTACCATATTTAGCTTTAAAATTCTCAATAAAATCTGCAACTGCGGGATCTTTATCAAGAGAGGAAAAATGTGCGGAAAAATAAACATCATTCAAAGCATCAGCTCCGGCAAGATCGACAAGTTCAGGAGCGCCGAAACCGTCAGCACCGAGAATAGGCGTATTAATTCCCTGATCGCGGGCTTGACGGATGATAAGGCCTGCTTCTTCGTAGTAGCCAGGAAGGAAGATAACGTCATAATCTTGTCCTTTAATCTTTGTCAGAATCGCATTAAAGTCGGTATCACCTGCAACAAAAGCTTCAGTAGCAACAATTGTACCGCCGCCTTCTTCAAAGGTTTTTTTAAAGTTTGATGCCAGACCTTTGGCATAGTCACTGGAGTTATCCATAATAATAGCAGCTTTGGTTGCTGACATATTGTTTAAAGCATAGTTTGCCATAGCTGTTCCCTGATAGCTGTCTGTAAAACAGATACGGAAAGCAAATTCCTTGACTCCGCTTTCATCTACTGTTACTGCATCGTCTGTTGCTGATCCGGATGCAACAACAACTTTATTCTTTATAGCTTCAGGAATTGTAGCTTTAAATGCACCTGATGTTGCCGGACCGAGTACAGCTACAACTTTATCCTGGGTCATGAGTTTTGTTGCAAGGGTAGTAGCTTGTGATTTATCAGATTTATTGTCGTATTTGATGGCTTTAATTTGTTTTCCGTTAATCCCGCCGGCAGCATTGATTTCTTCAATTGCAAGCTCAATACCTTCAACTGAAGCCTGCCCATAGGAAGCAACTCCACCGGTTAGCTCATAGTTGATACCAATTCTTATTTCATTAGCGTTTGCAGAGCCGCCGCAACCTGAGATAAGAGTAATTGTTAGTGCCATAAGTAGTACAAAACCTATAACTTTTTTCATTTCCTTCTCTCCTCACTTTTATATTATATTATAGAATTTCCGGTTTACGGAAATATCTTCATATACTAAAAAAAGCCTCGCCCCTTCAACGAAAAAGAGACAAAACTTTATAGTCCTGCGGTACCACCCTTTATTGCTGTATATACTAACAGCCTCTCAGTGCATATATAGTAAAACTAATATGCAGATTCTTTAACGGTTATCAACCGGCCAAGCTTAATGATCATTTTTTTCTGGCAGCAAGCTCTAATTAAAGAAGTAAACTGCATATTACGAAATTGACGTTCAGCCTGACAGCTCCGGGGTGAGTATTCACACAATACAAACCTTATCTCTCAGCCATTGATAAGTTCTCTGTAGCTCTTTTTGTGCTGTTTTCCCCTTCATAGCCAGTAACTTTATTTTTTAGATAGTGTATACTGTTACGCGACTTTTGTCAATAGAAATTTAACTATTGTAATGGATATCATAAAATTCTCCATTATTACCAAACAAAAATTATATACTATCAAGTAGCCAATGGTATTGTTGCAAAATCGGGTTATTAATGATATATAATCAAAGTGAACAATAAGTATAAAACTTACTATAATTATTTTTTGGACCTTATTTCAACTAATATTTAGAAGGCGGATCGAAACAATATGGAGAATCAGGTTGCCGGCAATTTTGCTTGATTCTTTTGACTTAAGGGGGCTTATTTTTGGTTTTTTCAAGCTTATTTTTTCTATGTAACTTTCTTCCTGTTTGTTTGGGTTTATACTATATCAGTAAAAACAGAACCTATAGAAACTGGTTGCTTATAATTGTATCCCTTCTGTTCTATGCATGGGGAGAGCCGGTTTGGATTTCAATACTCTTACTATCAACCGGTTTTAGCTATTTAAGTGCGTTGGTTGCCGAGAAACACAAAGGAAGCATTAAAGGGAAGGTGGCTCTTATAGCATCAATTACCGGAAATCTTCTGATTCTCGGCTTTTTCAAGTATTCAGGCTTTCTGATTAACAATATAAACGGTTTACTGGGAACAAGTATTAATATACCGGAAGTCGGTCTGCCGATAGGAATTTCATTTTATACCTTCAAGATTATTTCCTATATTGTGGATGTGTATAAAGGGGAAGCAGAAGCACAAAAATCACCGTTTAAACTGCTTCTCTATGTTTCTGTGTTCCATCAGCTGATGGCAGGGCCTATTACCCGCTATAAAGATATATCCGAGGCTATTGACAACAGGGTAGAAACATTCAAGGACTTTAACCACGGAGTCAGCCGTTTCATCATCGGACTTGGTAAAAAGGTTATTCTGGCAGGTACAGCCGGAAAGATGACAGATACATTTATGGGTACCGATTATACAAGACTTCCTTTGCTTGGTGCCTGGTTCGGTATATTAATGTTTGCCCTTCAGTTATATTTTGACTTTTCAGGTTATTCTGATATGGCTATAGGACTTGGCAGCATATTTGGATTTAAGTATAAGGAGAATTTTGATTATCCGTACATTTCCAGATCAGCAAGTGAGTTCTGGCGAAGATGGCATATTTCTTTAGGAAGCTTTTTTAAGGATTATGTTTATATACCATTGGGAGGAAACAGAAAGTACAGAATAAGGAATCTGTTTATTGTCTGGACACTTACAGGTTTATGGCACGGAGCTGACTGGAATTTTGTTATATGGGGTTTGTATTATTTTGTACTTCTTGTAATAGAAAAGGCATTTTTACTTAAGTTTTTTGAAAAACTCCCCGCAATAATATCAAGATTATACCTGTGGATTGCGACGCTTGTCGGATGGGTGTTTTTCTACCACAATGACATAGGACAGGCTTTCAGATTTTTGGGGATTATGTTTGGACCCGGGGCTAAAGAAATATCCGGTCCGGAACTTAATATACACTTTTGGAATAATGCTGTGTTTCTTGTTATAGCGCTTATCGGCTGTACGCCTGTCATTAGCGGGCTTTTCAAGAAACTTGCACAAGAAAAACCTGAAGGGAAATTTACCAGATTTATTGAAGTATTCGGTAAGCCGGTTTTCAACATTGTCATACTTGTGCTATCGGTTATTTTCCTCGTAGGACAATCCTACAGTCCATTTATGTACTTTAAGTTCTAGACATCCGGGGAATCTGAGCTGGCCGAAAGAACAGGATGTACCAATAGTTACATGTATTCATACTTATTGGGATTTAAGGAGGTACAACATTGAAAAAGCTTAAAATTGACACATGGTTTTTTATTATACTAATTACATTGTTGTGCTTGGTCAATATATTTAATGCGAATAAACCGACAGTATCTAATCTTGAGAACAGAGCACTAAAAACTATGCCTCAGATTTCGCTTTCAAATCTGGTGAAAGGAAGCTACCAAAGAGATTTTGAGGAATATTACAGCGACACATTTATTTTCAGAGATAATCTGGTGAAATTAAGCAGGGATGTAAATAAGCTTATGTCTTTTTTAGGGCCTGATATAAGTATTGTTACAGCTGTCGAGGATGTGCAGTTGCCGCCCAATATACAGGATGAAGAAAAAGAAGCTGTAATCCCGGCTCCGACAGGTAGTGAAATAAGCAATACTCCCGAAAACTCATCTCCATCTGCTGAAAATGTCGAAACTCAAGCTCCCGCACAGGAGCCTGAACCTGAAAAAGATTTTGGGGATGGTCCAAATGTGGGATATTGGATGGTAGTGGACGGCAAGGCTGTTCAACTGTTTAAATTTAATAAGGAAAGCTTTGAATACTATGCACAAGTCTTAAATAAATACAGTGAAAAGCTGGGCGACGGAGTTAAAATATATTCTATGATTCCCCCTACAAATGGAGAGTTTATGCAGCTTAAGAAATACAAAGGTATAACAGATTCTCAAAATGATGCTCTTGATTATTTAAAAAGCAAGCTGAATGATAACATTTTATCTGTTGATGTCTTTGATGCTTTAAACAAACACAAGGATGAGTATATCTACTTTAGAACAGACCATCACTGGACGGCGCTTGGTGCTTATTACGGATATAGCGAGTTTATGAAAAGCAAGGGGGATACACCTCTTTCTCTTGATCAATTTGAAAAAATGGATTTGGGAGATTTCCTGGGAAGCTCATATACAAAAACATTAGACAAGAGTCTTGAGAAAAATCCGGATAATATTGTTGCGTATAAGCCGTTGAACAATCATGAATTTACCGTATATAAAGGGAATGAGGGTACTAAAGCCGATATAATCGATCTTAAATATACGGACGATATCAGTAAAAAGTATCTGGTATTCATCAGCTCAGGCGGAGCAACATGGAGTAAAGTGAAGACAGATATTAATAACGGTAAAAAAATTCTGGTTGTAAAGGATTCCTTTGGCAACATGCTGGTACCTTTCCTAGTGCCTCACTATGAGGAGATTTACGTAGTTGACTCGAGATTCTACAATATTAATCTAACAGGGAAAAATATTGTGGAATTTGTAAAGGACAACGGAATAAATGAGGTCGTATTCTGTATTTACATGGAGGATGTTAACTGGCACAAGTTTATGAGCGGTGTTGAGAACATGTTAGGCAACGAGATGTAATGCATCAGTTCTGGTAGCTTTGTATTGCTGCATTTTAGGAATAATGCGAAGTAATTGATTGTGTCATTCTGAGCGCTAGCGAAGAATCTTTTGCGTTAAACAGGGGAGCGGCTGTAGACCGCTGCGATTTAGCGC
>JGI24711J26586_10003626_pt1 | contig 10090 bp, 1 predicted proteins | sample BioPla3DNA1_FD_26586 | JGI IMG/M metagenome (IMG submission 26586)
GTGCCCCCTCGCTACGCTCGGGGTCGGTCTTCGGTTCCAAGTCCGCGGGCACAAGCCGTGGGGTCGCAAGGCGGCAAAAAGAGCTCACAAGCTCGCTTTTTTGCCGCCGCGTCCCCAACGGCTTCCGCCCTTGCGGGCTTTCCACCTGCGCCCTCACGCAGCCAAATAGCCCGTAAAGAAAAAAAAGGCTGTCTCAACGTAGAAACAGCCCTTTTTAAATATTTCATCTATCAATAATGATTAATCCCTCTCCTTAATACATCTTATACTATAACCATTATGACGACTTGATGAGTTGATGATAGCATCAGGACAACTGTAAGTCATTTCACAATTGAGAGCATCAACATTCGTAGTCTGTTGCGTAGTCCAGAAATAAGCATTACCTATAAGGTTGAAGTACGCATCGGCAGCAGCATTATAATAACCACCCGGTAACGCTGTAAAGCCTGTACTATTAGTTCCGTTACCATACAACCAACCGTAAGTAGCCATTAAGTGCGTCAGACCGTAAGCATATAACGCCTGATACTGGGCATCGCTCGGTAAGTACCAACCGGCAGGACAAGCTCCTGGCACGTGATTTTCACTGTTTACGCATGGCGCATCTTGTGAACCTTCGGGAAGTCCTACAGCCGAATACCAACTGTACAACCTTCCATAAGTTGCCACATTAGCTGCCGTATCCGGATAAAGTTCTGCATAGTAGGCTAAAGCCACAGATATCGGGGTATTTGCCGTCATACATGCAGTATCCGAATAGTGCGTAGACTTTAAGTTTTCAGCTAACCAACAATCACAACCGATTCTCACCGTATTGTACACATTACCATCAGCATCAGTTGCCGTGTACATGCTACCATTTTCAAAACCGCAAGGCGGATAAGAGATTGTTACGTGCTGTACACAAGTATCCGGAACACCACAGTGATACTCAACTGTCCAAGTTATGGTGTAGATAGAATCTACGTGATAAACTGCAGGTCCGTTGTGATACATCGTATCTACATAAGGTTGTAGCCAAGAATCGAAAGTAGGAGCAGGGAAGTGAACTTCGCTTGCATTCATCGTACATACACCGTACGGTGCGATATTTATCGTGTCATCAGGACAATTAGCCGGGAAGGCTGAACCCGAGCTACCAATGTATAAATACATCGTTACTGTACTGTCACAACCGTTTTGTGAGGTGTAAATATGACTTACCGTATCATTAGCGTAATAAGTTGAATCGGTACCTCCTACCCACTTGAATGAATCGCAAGCAACATGGACAAATGAGGTTGCAATTTCAGCAGGTTCGTCAATCACAATATCCATACTAGCGCTACAGCCTTTAGCGTCCGTACCTACTACATGGTAAGTACCGGCCATTAAATTGGCAGCGGTATCAGCTTGAGAAACAACCGTATGAGAAGTATCAGTCCATACATAGGTATAATCACCATTGCCGCCTACTGCCACTACTCGCGAACTACCAGTCGCCGTTTGATAGCAGAGAGCATCTTGATGCATGCCCGCAACTTCTGCAATCGTCAACGTATCGGGTTGAACTATCGTATCGGTTACAAATGCCATACAACCTGCTGTATCAACTACGGTAACAGTATAAGAACCTGCTATTAAATTCCTGAACTCTACAACCTGTGACGCGTTTACTGACGACTCTGATTCGCCTGTTGATAAAGCAAAGGTATACGGTGTATTGCCTCCCGTTACACTCAACGAGAAAATACCATCTCCAACATTGTAACAAGTTACAGGCGTTAATTGCTTCGTTATTACTATCGTATCGGTCGGTATTATCAAGTCTAAGACATGAATTAAACTATCACAACCAACATGATTGTACACGGTGTCATAATAAACGCCCTCTACAGTTAATGTTCTAGATACATTCTCCGGAGTTGTCCATACATATGTAGAACCGTTATCACCTCCGCAGAGTTTAATTTTCGTAGTATCGTAAACAGGATGATAGATAGTGAGAGACAAGAAGACTGTGCTATCACAACCGTCCGCAGTAGCACCTACATAGGTATGAGCATACACACCCGATTGCGTATAGGTAACATTTGTAGCTCCTGTCCACGTGTAGTCATAACAAGCATAATCAGTGATATAACTCTTCACGGAATCAGGTTGACTCAACGTTATACTATTGGTTGCCGTACATCCATGCTTATCGGTAATTAAAATCGAATAAGTATCTGCAGGAAGAGCGTTAGCAACTGCTGTCGTACAAATAAACATTTGATCGCTATTAGTCCAGTTATAGGTATAAGGTGGAGTGCCACCAATCGGTGATGCTTCTACACTACCGTCACTCGAACCATAGCATGTAAGATTTTGCGAAGAAATTATATCTGCTACTAGTAAATCTTTATCGTGAACGGTCAAAGTATCTTCGTACGAACAGATACTATCATATAAGCGTACTACGTAGTTACCGGACGGTAAATCCGTATAAATGTGCTCTACGTTAGCCACAATTGTATCAGTAAAGAGTGGAGTTTGTAAATCGCTTATAGAGTAAAGTTCAGCAATATAGTGAGCATCGCCGAATTGTTGCATCGGGATACCATCTAAACCTTTAATACGGATAACTCCATTCGCGTAACCGTGACATGAAACGCTGTCAACATTACTAGTAATAGAGAGAGCTTGTTGCGGTAATAAGAGATGTAAGGTTACTATACTATCACAACCATTAGCAGCGCCACCAACGATAGTATCAACATAATCTCCAGAAACAAGATAAGTTTCTCCGTTCAATGCCCACGTGTAACTTGGCACACAAGCATAATCCCACATCTCACCAAGTTGTGTATAGAGAATTGTTAGGTTCAAGTAAACTGTACTATCACAGCCGCTTTGAGAAGTAAATCTTTGTGAATAAGTTCCACTGCTTGTGTAGGTTTGGTTATTCCAAACATAACTGTTACAAGCAATATCATTAAATGTTTCTACTATGGAATCCGGAGCCCATAACTTGATAGAATCCGTAACAGGTCCGCAATGATGATCATCGCTCACCGTTACCGTATATAAAACATCCGGGTTCATATTCGTTAAAACTACGGTATCTGTAGCAACCACAGCTCCTGCAGTATCTCTCCATACGATATCATATGGAGCAGTACCGCCAGAAATAGTTACAGTCGCTGTACCGTCAGCACTTTCCTTACAGCTAATCGCTGTCGTGTCGGTAATAGAAGCGGTCAGCAGTGTAGGCTCATTTATCGTAACAAGCGTAATAAAACCACATTGACCGTCTTGAATATCAAGGCGATATTCACCGACAGCTAAGTGCTCAAACAGAACAGGATTATAACTAATTACACCTAAGGTATCACCCACAACAGCTTGTGTTTGATTATTATATAATGTAATGTCATATACACCACTTCCTAATCTTGGGATTACCTCTAAGGAACCTGTTGCAGTACCATAACAGAATGCATCGATTGGCACTAAGTCAGCCGTTACTACTGTATCAGGTGCAAATAACTCAATCGAATCCACAGATACACAACCTGTTGACCTACGAGTTACCTCAATAGTATACATTCCAACACCTGCACGGACAAATCTTGGATTTGTCGTAACTTGCTCACCATCCGGGGAGAACCAACGATACCTATAAAGTGACAGCGAGTCTGCACCACCCGGAACAGTTACACTAACCATACCATCCTCCCTATCTTGACAACTTGGACCTTGTCCTGTAACCGTAAGAACAGGAAGCGGATAAACCGTAATGGAACCTGTAGCGGATACCGTTTCGCAAATACCTGTCGTTCGAACCGTATAAGTATATGTCCCTACTTCAGCAGTTCCACTGAACCATAAGCTATTACCTACTACCTCTATATCAATAGCTGATGGGGTAATATCCCAAGTTACTTCAACTGAATCGGCTCCATTACCAAAAATATACTCTATAGGAACTATCGTGTCATTATAACAGATATCTTGAACTGCAGTTCCAATAGTTTGTAAAGTTAATGTATGAGCAGACATAAGTGTTAATAGTGCCGTATCATGAGCAATAGGACAAGTCGGATTACCGGTTGTGAGGCTTACAATAAGATGTAACGTATCAAAGGTCTTATCAAAATCACCAAAACGAGCATCTTCATAAGAGATATTACCTCCCATATCATAACTTCCTCTATATCCTGCAAAGAAGTCAAAAGGTGAAGTTATTGTAGTGTAGGTAGCTTCATCATCAATGCGATAACGCCATTGGATAGACGGTGCGTCATGCTCGTTAAAATCAACGTGCATATCAGCATAATGTATCATACATACAGAAGTATCGCTTAAGGAGAGCCACGGATTAGCACGGATTGTATAAATCTCATCTACTTCGGCTGTTGGGTGCCAAGTCGTATCAATAATATCAAGAATCGTATCTTCTTCCGTAGTCATATAAGCAACTCTTAATGAAACGATTATCGTATCCCCTACTTGTGTGGTGAATGCTTGATCAGGAGTATTATTCACAGATATAGCAGGCGTGTTATTCGATAACAATACCGCCCATTCGCTCGTAATAGTGGTATCCGGTAATCGGTAACTATATCGCCACTCGTAACGGTTTGTTTGAGCATTAAACCCGCGAATAGAGATATTTTCCATAGAAAGTTCCATATCTGTATGGCAAACTTCGCCCGACACGATCGTTGGTGTATGAGCCAACGAATCCGGAACACCCAATAATGTAAAGATATACTCTCTCACTAAGGATTCACCGCCGCAGGTCGTATCATGACGCATTAGAACTACATTCTCACCAATAGTTAAATCGGTAGTATCAATTACAATAGGTGTTGTTGTCGGATCCCATACAATCCAGTCACCACCATTAATACTATATTCAAAACCGCAAGTATCACTAATGTATTTTGCCACACGCGGATCTTCTAGTGTAATTTGAATATCATCAGAATAATTAATGCTTGTTTGAGTTAACGCATACTGTCCAAAGCCGGTACCTTGATAGGTTGTCGCACCACCTTGGGTAATCGTTACCGTATTAGCGCCCGGTGCTGATGAACAAGAAGCCCAAACTTCTACAGTCGCTGTAGCGATACAACCATCCTGGGTTACAACTACTGAGTAAACTCCTGCATATGACGAATCGTAAGCATTAGGATAAACAATCGTAGGTGAAGGTGCATAACTACCACCATGTGGAGCAGGATATGTCCATCTACGAGAAGTTCCAGCAGGGGTAACTGTTAATGAAATTGGCTCTTTGTCTCTTGGACAGTAAATATTGCTTCCTTGGTTCGCTGACGCTACCGGTAATTGTCTTGCTATAATCGTATCTCTAGTCAACACAGTACAAGTTCCAACGCCTGACGTCGTTAATGTAGCAATATAAGTACCTTGAACAGCGGGTGCACCCGTAAAGGTTACAACGCCATTATCAACTGTAGCAACTAAATTACCATCATTATTGCCTTCCCAGACTACGGAAACATTTTGTGCTCCGCCGCCCAACGTATGAATAAAGGTTACATCTGCCTCAGCACAAACGGTCGTATCACTACCCGGAGTTATCGTATGGCGAGGTTGTACCTCTATAACTGTCTGGGTCATTGGACCTTCACAATGAGCATTATCTACCCAAATTGTGATAGTATCATAGAGAGTCGTCGTCCCCATATTTACCGTAACAAAAGATGGGATTGTAAATGTAGAGGCATCTACTAAACTATCGTTCATAGCTTGTACACCAACCCCAATATTAGGATTACTATGTGTCCAAGAAACTTTACTCATATTACTATGTGAACTGAGTGACACGTTGATAGCTGTTGTCGCAGCACCGGTACAGAGAACTTGTGAAGCTGGAGTTACACTTGTAATAGTGATAGTATTACGTGGTATCACACCAATACGCATAGTATCTGAAACTGCAACACAACCTTCAAGGTCTGTTACCGTTACATAATAGTAATGATAAGCTTCTTGTCCTAAAGGTGTAGCATAAGTTATGGAAGCATTGGGGTTACTGATACCTTCATTTCCTCCATCAGTCTCACCTTGATAAATCCATTCCCATACATAGGTATAACCACCAGCACCTGAACTCGGTTGAGCAACTAACTGTATACTATCTCCCATACAGATGTTATCTTCTGTTGCATTAGCCGGGAAGTTAGCATAAGCAAACACGGACAAATAGTTAGTTAATTGGTCAATGGAAGGATATAAATCAAATCCCGTTCCACAAGCATCAACCACTCTAATATGATTAACACCCGGTATCAATCCATCAACAATTAAAGTATCTTCCTCATAATTAATCATATAAGGCGTTAACGAATCATTACGATAGATTTGATATGGTGGGAATCCTCCCTTGGCTGTTACCTCTATCGTACCAAGTATAGTTGCACAAGAATTAACTGTCGTTTTAGCTCCCGTTGCCGCTACGAATACATCCGGTCCAAAAATATCAGCTTGCAGCATCAATGCACAAGGATCTATTGCGTACGGATCATCAATAGTAATTTCGTATAATCCCGGAACTAATTGAACTTCATAAACGAGATCATTAATTTCAGTTTCACTAAACACAATAGTACCTGTTGCCATATCTGTAATATCTAAGCTATAGGGTAGTGATCCCCAAACGTAGGTGAAGGTTAATGCACCATTTGCCTCATCACAATTGGCATCGGTAACAGTAAGGTCAACATTGATATCAGCAAGGGTTTGAATAGAGGTCGTAACAGAATCAGACCAACAACCATTATGGTCACGTACAATGAAAGTGAATGAACCGTCATCTAGTCCTTGATAGGTATAAGTACTATCTTGGTTCATTTGACGCATTAGAAGCGTATCCATACCCACTAGGTATGGAGCAGTTCCACCCTGAGCTCCTACCGTAATAGTACCTTGTGTATTACAAGTAATATCCGTTTTATTAGCAATAATAGCTCGTAGCGTATCTGCCTTCGGGATTGTGTAAGTTGTATCAAGTTGATACATTACACCTAACCTTTCGTAGTAAATTCTATCTTCTATATGGATATTATAAAGTACCCCGGCTTCTAAGTTGTGAAGCGTTAAGCTTGATGCGTATGTCGTATCTACACCCGGTGCATCAAGACCATCAGCACGTACTACGTGGATATAGTATGGAGGAACACCTTGACTTGGCGTAATGGTCATACTACCTTTCTGTTCCGAATAGTAACATTGCGGTGAAACGTGTGATATAGATGCTTGAATAGCACCCGTTACTATAACCGTATCTACCATCACGGTACTACAAGTTCCAACGCCGCGTGTAGTCCACTCTACATAGTAAGTACCTGCTGCCGCTAACATATTACCGGACTCTAACGTATTATTGTAATAAATGATACCGCGACCAGCATCATAAGTAGGACGCAAACGAGCATAGTTAGGTGTACCTGCAGGGAGTAAACGAGCATCTACACCGGTAACTCCTCCGATAACTTTTCTGGCACTTACATCAGTAATATATTGAGCAGCCCCCATATAGATTGTCTTACCTTGATTTACCAAGTTTTCTACCGTATCTTTTATCTTATGGAAGGGTTGAACATTAACCGTTAACCTTATCGTATCACCAATACAACCCATATACTTAGGAATAGCTTTAATTGTAGCGGTACGAATAATATTTTCATCATTATCTGCACTTATTGCTACAATATTACCTGTACCCGTAGCAGCTATACCCACCAATGCGTCATTATTAAACCACTCAAACGTTGCTCCGGAAGTACCACTAAAGTTGATATTTATTGGGGTTTCAGGGCAAACCGTTGTTACCATAGGTGTAGCAACAACTATCGGCTTGCGTGTCAAACGGATATGGTTACGTTTTGCATAAAGTGCCGTTCCTTGTCCTGGGGAGGTAGCACTAATGGTACTATTAGAACGTTTTGTTAACGCACCATCTTCAACTGTAGAGTAACTCCAGAAACCTGCTTCAAGTGCGTTACCAGTCTTATTATGTACTACGACTGCCAAGTTCTTGTCATTGATATAACGGTATTGAACAGGTAAATGAATCGTAATCCAACCGTCAGATGGAATAGCAACTTGTCCACTAAATACCTTATCACTCGTCTGTACCGGAACCCAATTATTGAGCGAAGTAAATTCACTCTGCGTAGTTGATACTAGATAGATATCAAGATTAGCCGTACCGGCATCGGTAGAAGCGGTTGATTGATAACGGAAGGCAATATCGGTAATATCACAAGAGATACCAATTTCTTCCGGTTTATAAATCTGTTGAACATAACTATAGGCATAACTACCGCCGGCATCAATAGGCATCGCTGTCGTTATAGAACCACCACGACCTATCGTTGCATCACAAACGCCTACGTTCACCTCTTCTAAGCTGAAATTATCCACATAGAGATAAGAAGATGGTTCGGCAGCTACATATTTTATAGCGATATATTTCGTTCCAGCAGCAATACCCACAATATAATCTTCCCAATTTCGATATTGAGTACCTGTTACCGTTACAGCGGGCAACCAATCAAATGCTGCAATATCATCAGTCGTTTGAGAAATACCAACAATAATATCCACATCTGGCATGTTACGTGTGCCGAGATATTGGAAACGAAGTTCCATATCACCAGGATAGGATATAGCCGGTGTGATTAGATATTGCGTATAATCTGTCGTTTGATTTCGCGATGAGAAGCGATAAGAAGGTGTTGTATTATTACCATACAACGGCGTTTCGTATGTCATCGGGTTGAGTGACGGATTGTTATTACCGTAAACCGCTTGCCAACAATGTGGTGGGAATGGTGGAGCCGGTGTATTGAAATTTTGTGTATAGGGCAATGAACTTATCATCGGGCAATAGGTTGAGAAACTAGCTGCTTGAGACCAAGCACTCGTGTCTCCTTCTGAACATATTGTACGAACATACAAATCGTAAGAGGTGCTGGGTTGTAAACCTGCTACTCCTGACGGATTCGTGTAAGCCTCCGTGATATAGTTCCAATCTCCTGATTGAACGTCAAAGCCTGAATATCCATAGGCTATTTGCCAATTGAGATATGATGTATTGTTTTCATTCCAAGATACACCCACAGAATCATCATATACTGCCAATATAATGTTACTTGGAGCATTACATTGTAGCGGAGCATAGTCTATTTCGAAATTATCAATCTCGAATAGATTGTTATTTTCTGAAAGAATCGCCACATATTTACCTGTTCCTGCGTATGAACCAAGAGGAATGGTATAGTGATCCCACATTGCCCAATCGGTAATATGAATAGTTTCAACCGGAACAAAGGTGGAATAATCTGATGCAATGCTCATCACACCTACTGTTATCGTACCAGGTACGCGATAGGCTTTTGCATCGAATGACACTTGTAAATCGCGAATATCTACTCCTCCCATATTGAGTTCAGGTGCAGTCGTATATGCATACGTTCCTGCTTCTGTTTCAAACATATAAGTATAAGGTGATAAAGCTGTCGTCATTGGGAAGTTGGCTGAGGTGTTGCCATAAATCCAGCAGATAGGAGAGGTATGCGGTGCATAACTATTAAAATCATCAAAGTAAGGTAGGTTCGTAAATTGACAGTTAGTCGTAAAGGTAAACGGACCTGCCCAAATACTATTATCATTATCTTCACAATTAGTACGAACATAAATGTCATACGTGGTGGAAACAGTCAATCCTGTTAAATGATAGGTGGTATCAGAAATATTACTGATTAATGTTCCTGCACTATTAACGTCAAAACCTGTCGTACCATACTTTATTTCATAGCTTTGTGCCCAATCGTATATAGCTTCATCCCATGTCAAATCTGCTGCATCAATAGTAATATTGGAAATAGCCATCGTAGTGGGAGAGATACAAGAAATACATTTACCATAATAACCTCGTAGCTGCATATCAGGAAGATAGGAGGTACCACTATAACCATTATTATTTTGGCATGTATTATATGATCCGTTTTCAGGATCCATATAAGCTGACGTGCTTGAGTAAAACCCAAGAGCGCGGTAACCACTTAAACCACGTACAGGAGTATGACAATAG
>JGI24711J26586_10003633_pt1 | contig 10070 bp, 11 predicted proteins | sample BioPla3DNA1_FD_26586 | JGI IMG/M metagenome (IMG submission 26586)
AGCCTGAACGTGGAAAATAACCTCTCTTCCCGGAACGGCAGGCTCCCGGCGGACGTTCAACTGACGGCCCGGGAATTGCTGGACGTGCTTTCGCTGGCACAGACCTTCCGTGAGCGATGCCACCATGACTTGAGCGAAGAGGAGTCTGGAGAAGGTCTGAACTTGACCGATGCAGGGAATAGTGAGCGTCTGATTCGCTATTTCGGCGATCAAATCAAGTATTGTGTGGATCTGAAGAAGTGGTATATTTGGACAGGGAAACACTGGGAACCTGACCAAAGCCTCCGGATTCTAGGTCTTGCAACCGAAACAGCACGGTTAATATACGGAGAGGCTCAGGACAGCGATAGCCTGGAACGGCGGCAACTTATTGCGAAGTGGGCGATGCGATCTGAATCACTAGCGGCACGAACGGCGATGATAGAGGGAGCTAAACATCTTGCTGTAGTCCAAGCGAACGTCTTTGACGCTCACCCGAACCTGTTCAACTGCCTGAATGGTACGCTAGATTTGGAAACGGGTGAGTTTAGAGAGCACCGCAAGGAAGATCTGCTCACTAAGATGTCCAACGTGGAATACGACCCTAATGCTACCTGCCCTATGTGGTTCGACCACCTGGAGACTATCTTCCACGGAGACGCCGAATTAATTGACAGTTTCCAGATGCTCATGGGGTATAGCCTCTTACAGCGCAACCCGGAACAGATCATGTCGATCTGGTACGGAACCGGCAAGAACGGCAAATCTGAGACAATGCGCGCTATCGGGATGATATTAGGCGACTACCGGGTTCATATTCAGGCGGAAACGTTGATGCAAACCCGGAATGCGTATGGCGGGCAAGCCCGACCGGATATCCTCAAACTCAAGGGTGCCCGGTTCGTTACCTGCACGGAACCCGAGCAGGACGCTGTGTTAGCCGAAGCGCTGATAAAGAGCGTGACCGGAGACGATAGGATAACTGCTCGACCGTTGTACTCCAACGATATCGTTGAGTTCGAGCCGGGATGCAAGATTGTCCTAGCCACAAACCACCTTCCCCAGATTAAAGGCACAGATTACGGGATTTGGCGGCGGATTTGGCCGATTCCCTTCCAGGCGACCATCCCTGAAGCCAAACGGCAACCGGAGTATGGGGCAAAACTCTTCCGAGAGGAAGGAAACGGGATATTCAACTGGATGCTGGACGGTCTCCGCCGATACCAGGCAACGGGCCGATTAGAGCGGCCTGAAGCCGTACAGAAGGCGTTCCTAGCGTACCGGCTACAGTCCAACCCGATCGGGGCATATCTGGAGGAGCGTTGTGAGGTCGTGGAGGGGGAGCGCACCAGCAAGACCGATATTTACGCGGCGTACCGGGATTGGTGTGACGATATGGGCCGGAAACCCCTTAGCAGCATCGCATTCAGCAAGATCATGAAAACGTTGTTCCAGGACGGAACTGGCACTGTCCGGTACTGGATTGGAATCCGGCTCAAGCGGGATTATCCCGACACGGAGAGGTTCACCTTCCGGATCAGAACGGTCGGGGAGGAGGGGCCGCGATGATCGGGGATGTCCTCCCCCGTGAGCGGGCTCGGTTCCCATGTGGGTGGAGCGGAGGACTCCGCTCCCCCTCTTCAGAATATGGGAAGGATGTCTTCGATTCAGGAAAGGAGACCCTCCAGGCAGGATTCTTCACACCACAGAGAGCACCCCCTACGCATCCTACGCATTTATACCAAACTTTTCCTTTAAAAGGAATCACTATAGAAAGTTTGGTAAAATGCGTAGGATGCGTAGGCTCACCTTCGCGAGCAGGTCGGAGCGATCGGAACGATCGGAGGGGGAGCGGATTCAGAATTGAGCCGTGAATGGCATGACTCCTTCCCGGGAAGGATCAAGGAATGCATGTCTAAGCGACGTTTGACGTTCATCATGATTTGAAATTTTCCAAATCACGATGGAACGATGAACGACCACCGCGATGCTCGGTGTCGTCAGACAAGATGGTGGCTTCCTCCCGTGGATGGAGGAGGATGGAGGTTGGAGGGGGAAGGAAGCCTGAGCCAGTCCATGGTCGAGTCGAGAGTCCCGGTTTCACCTCCCGGGACTCGGCTCTTTTCTTGAACTAAGGCTCTCGCTCAATTTCCCTAGAACTGTTCTGAAACGTATTGGGAAAGTGGAAAACCTGTATAAACTGAGCGGTAGACGTAGCGTGCGTAGATTCGGGAAAAGGAGCCGTTCGGTGTGCTGTTCTGCAATCCTTGCACGTAGCAGGAGCGGATTGAAACCATGGATAACGTCTGAAAAGTCTTCGATTCAGGAAAGGAGACCATATTGTGGGAAGTGGAATATGCCATTCATTCGGAGAACGTTTCTTCCCTCCACGAGAAGGGTACCCCGGAGCAGGCGATTTTGCAAACTGAGGCCCTTTTCTGAATCTAAGGCTAACTGACGCATCTGACGCATTTATACCAAACTTTCTATATTTATCCTTTTAAAGGGACTTTGGTATAAATGCGTCATAAGCGTCAGGAGGCCTTAGATTGGGAAAAGGAGGCCGCTAGTAAAACCACCTTCCTCGTGAAGGGAAAAGTGATGAATAATGGTGGGTTGGAGGCCTCCACGGGGAGCGCTGCCGGGGTGCGGGGCGGTTATCTAATTTTGCAAACTGAGGCCCTTTTCTGAATCTAAGGCCAAACTACGCGTACTACGCGTTTATACCAAACTTTCTATATTTGTCCTTTTAAAGGGACTTTAGTATAAACGCGTAGTACGCGTAGTTTGGCCTCCTTTCCGGAATTAGGCGCTTTCGAGCGAAACCTCCCGGTGGCCCACCTTCCTCGTGGAGGGAAGGTGGGTCGGAGCGGTCGGAGAATTGGCACTGATGAATAATGGTGGGCTAGGCCTCCCGGGAAGCGATCGTCCATTATAACAACAAGGTTGTGGTCTAGCGTGGATTCCTCCCGGGAAGGCCTTCACATGGCTTGAGTCGTGATCGTCCATTATAACGACAAGGTTGTGGCCTAGTGCGCCCTTCACCTTGTTCAGGTAGTGAGCACTCCCGACCGCGTCCCTGGATGAAGTCGTCACGGCCCCGCTCAGGGACCGGTGACTATATATAGTTTGCACGCTTTCCTAACTTTGTCGAGAAAAGTTCAAGAAAGTTAAAGAATGAGGTGCTGAAATGTCCATCAAGAAGAACTCGGGATTCAACAGGAACCGCACGTTTGGAATCGAAATTGAGGGCCTTTCGCCTTTAACCCGCAACGACCTGGCCCGGAGCCTGGAAACGTTCGGGATCAGGTGCGTTCACGAGGGATACAACCACCGCCGCCGGAACCACTGGAAGATCGTCACAGACGGCTCGATCTGTGAAGACCGGGGAACCGTTGGGTTCGAACTGGTTTCGCCGCCGCTTCGGGGTGTTGAGGGCCTGGAAGAAATCCGGAAGGTTTGCGAGGCGCTGCAGCAGATCGGGTGCCGAGTCAACCGTTCCTGTGGGCTCCACGTGCACCACGATGCGAGCGACTACGACATTGAGGCTTTCAAGAACCTTTACGCGATCTACATCCGGTATGAGGCTGCTATCGACGAACTGGTAAGCGAATCTCGCCGGGGCCAGCGGAACGCATACTGCCACAGTCTGGGCGGGGAAATCGGTCTGGAGCGCGTCAAGAACGTCCGGCAGATGAACCAACTGCTCTCTGAAGCCTACCCAAGCAGATACGTGAAACTTAACTGCCAATCCTACGAAGTTCATGGAACGATCGAGTTCCGGCAGCACCAAGGCACCATGGATGGAGAAAAGATCGCCCACTGGGTCGTGTTCACCCAAATGATGGTGGAGCGGGCCGTTGTGGGTAAAATCTGGATGAAGAGCGGCGCAGCGGACTGGTTCAACCTGAAGAAAGTGATCCGGGGATACAAGTGGATGGGTGCAGACGAAATCCAGCAAGAAGCGATTGCCTTCCTCAACAAGAGGAGGCAAGCCCTCCTTTCCAATGCAGCGGCGTGAGAACAATGAAGTTTAAGAAGGTGGGCACGGTTTCCAAGAAGTACGAAGCGCTCGTGCTGGATGTCGAGGGCTGGAAACTGGGCCAAATAGTTATCGGGGCCGAAAACGCACAGCGTCTGCTCCGGGGTACCGAGATCGAGGTCAATTTCGTCCAGAACGAGTTCATTGGGTATGCGGGCCGTGCAAAACTGTCCTTCAGCCGAAAGGCGGTCAACCTGTATCTGGTGGATATGGGGCTACTGACCGTTTCTCTGGTAGCGTTCACGGACGTTCTTCGTGGCAGGCGCAAAACAGCCCATATTTCGAGACCGATTCCCAAAGCACAGCCGAAGAAAGACCCGATCGACAGCGATCTGGAAAAATCCTTCTAGGAGGTGAAAAACATGATATCAAGGACGGGAAAACCCGTAGAAACCATCATGTCCTGGAATTCTTGGGCAGATGGGCAAAAGTGGATCGACCGTGTTATGGCTGAAGGGCCGGACGTGCCATGGTCTAAAGTGCCAATGTCGTCCGTAGGTCAGGGTATGGCAGCCTGCACGGTAAAAGAGGCCATAGCATTGGTCGAGCCCGAGAATGCAGAAGAAATCTGGAAGCGGTTCCAGGCACGGCTGAAGAACAGTCCGTACACCAACTGGAGTGGTGATTAAGATGATAGTAAAGGTTCTTTCGAACGACGGAGCCCTGTACGATGGCAAATCGTACGCAGAAGTGGTAAGGATGATGAAACTGGACTCTTTTGTCCAGCACCCCTCAAAGCAGGAGTATATGGCTGAAACGGCGCGGCGTTGCGTCATTTTCAGCGGAAAGGAGATCCGATTCAACGGCCCCAGGGAATTCCTGCAAGAACTGCAGCGGATTGGGGCCATTCAGAAAGTGTGGGTTGAGTAACCCTCTTCCCTTTTGGAGTAAGAATGGCCGTCTGGCCCTCAAACGGACGATGAATATATGTAGTTGTAAGGAAATGAAGAAGGTGTTCCTAGAACATAAGGAGCGTAGAGTATATGACTAGAATAGTGTCGAAGAAATCGAGGACGGTACAGAACCTCTATGTCGGAAAAGGAACCAAAACTATGTTCTGTTACAAATCTGGCGTGCATTCGCCAGCCCTTCACAACATAGAGTCATTCAAGATAGGGTTGAGTTGGCTGAACGCCCAGCGGATGAGTGAGGCAAGCGAACAGAGCGTTAAGGACATCTGGTTGTCTCATATGGCTGAAGATCTGGTGTACCAGGCCGAGAAGAACTCTGAACTTGCCATGATCAAGAGAATGGGGTTCTACGCGGACGAACTGATGAAAGAGGAGTGTACCCTCTCCGCGGAGGATAAGAAGCACATTCTGGCCGTGTTCGGGAAGATAGTTGACCAGTTCCTGCCTTCGTACGAGGAAGACCAGGCTGAGAAGGCGTGGTGGTCAGACCGGCTGCACGAAGAGCAGATCGAGAACGAACGGGACTTCTATGGACGCCAGCGCGTGCACAAGGAGATCGAGCGCGATTCGCTTGGACGGAGCCGACCTGAGCAGAACCTGGAGCGCGACGGCTCTGGACGCCGCAAGAGGTAAGCAGAATGGCGCGTAACCAGCAAGTTTGGATTAGGGCGGAACTTCTCGAGAGTAGGCCTGAAGAGATACTTAATGTTGAGTTGCCCCAGCTCGATGCCCAGGAAAAGCATCTCCTGCAGGAGAAGAGACAACTCCAGTTCAAGCGGGGAGATATCTGGAGAGCACTCAACCAGAGGAGTGATCGGGTCGAAGAAGCGAAGAAGAACCTGGAGAGGAACACGATTCAGAGCCGGACAGCGGAACTGGAGGCTACGCTCGCAGGCGCGGAAGCGGAGTTGAAAGCATACCGGAAGAAGAGTGAACCGCTCCTCCGTGAGTTGGACGAGCAGATCAAGCAGGTCTCTGGTGCGATAGACGAGGTCTACGCCCAGAAGGATCAGCTCCGGGACGAACTGAAACGCTACGTGAGGGTGATCTGACGATGTTCGAGTTGATGACGTTCATGGAACTCTGCTGGGAGAAACACTTTATCGAGCAGTGTATGGACAGGCTCCGGAAAGAGCCGACTATTCCACCCGAAACGCGGATAGCCCTCATCAAGCGGTTCAACGTTGACCGGCAACTGCTCAAGCAGGAAATTAAGGAACGGTGCTGACATGGCTTCAGAAGAACGAGTCTGGACAGATGTGAAGCACCTTGGCGGATGCCCCATCTGTGGAGGAGGAGATTGGTGTACGTACCGGATTCTTCCGGGCAGAAACACGATTGTAGTCCGTTGCATGGGGGAAACCAGCAAGGCTATCCGCGTGAGGGAGAACGAGGGCGGATTCCCATACGGGGAGTACCGGATTCAGAACCTTCCCACGCCGGAAGACGAATTGCCCGTCTTTCCTCTCGACGACCTCCTGGAATTGGACTTCCCAGAGCCCAAGCCGTTCTATCCGGTAACGATTCCGGAACAGTTTCAGCGGGACGATTTCCGCTTTGTGCTCGTTCCGCGCGGGGAGAAAGCACCACGCACCCCCGGCTGGAACCAGGTGGCTAAAGGACGGCGGTACGACCACAGAACGCTTGAGATGCATCTCAGAAACGGCGGGAATTACGGTGTGTACCCGGCTCCGGGTTCGGTCATTCTCTTCCTGGACGTGGACGACGCCGAAAGGTTCTATGAGGTAGGCGGTCTCAGCTTAACCGAGAATACGTTCACCTACAGTGCGTGGCCGGACTCCCGGAGGTATCGCGCGGTCGTGCGATGCCCGGATTACCCCCGAGAGTGGGCAGGCAGGAAACTCAACGTCGATGGCGTGTTCGAGGTCTATTTCCCTGCCGAAACGGAGAAGACCGGCGGACTCTGTGTAGGGCCAGGCTCGCTTCATCCGAACGGTAATTTGTACGCCATTACTCATAATACCTCGTTCCGGACGGTATCGTGGGACGCTATCACCACGCTGGTGGACAGAATCAAGCCCGAAGCGCACAAACTGTCAATCAAATCTAAAGCGTACCGGGACGCTGCCAACTTGGTAACACATCGGTACAACCTGCAGGTGGAGTGGCCGGTCAACCCGTATCCTACCCCACACGGAGAGGTGCGGGGAGCCAGCCCGTTCCATGATTCGTCGACCGGGGACAACACCTCAATAGACCCTGAGAAAGGGTTGTTCTACTGTTTCCGGCATGAAGTGGGCTACGATGCTGCCGGATGTGAAGCNATTCGGCGCGGGATTATCGAGTGTGGTGAACCGTTCGATGGTGAAGCGTACAAGAAACTGGTGGCCGAACTGGAAAGAGACTTCCCGGAGGTCAGATACCTGGAAAAGGTGAACTACCGGCGACAGATGAAGGCGGAACGCAGGCGCAAGCTAGTGGAGGCGCGAAACCATGACTAATTCGGATGCGTTCACCGAGCGGGAGAGGGAAGCGTTCCGGCTAGCAGAAGGGAAGACGTTAGCCCAGATACGGGACGAAGGCGGGATTCTGCGCGGAATGAGGTCTCACAGAGGTGTAACGCGGAAGGAAGATGCAAACCGGATATTATTCAAAATAGCCGTTTATTGTCTGGAGAAAAGCCTGAACGTGGAAAATAACCTCTCTTCCCGGAACGGCAGGCTCCCGGCGGACGTTCAACTGACGGCCCGGGAATTGCTGGACGTGCTTTCGCTGGCACAGACCTTCCGTGAGCGATGCCACCATGACTTGAGCGAAGAGGAGTCTGGAGAAGGTCTGAACTTGACCGATGCAGGGAATAGTGAGCGTCTGATTCGCTATTTCGGCGATCAAATCAAGTATTGTGTGGATCTGAAGAAGTGGTATATTTGGACAGGGAAACACTGGGAACCTGACCAAAGCCTCCGGATTCTAGGTCTTGCAACCGAAACAGCACGGTTAATATACGGAGAGGCTCAGGACAGCGATAGCCTGGAACGGCGGCAACTTATTGCGAAGTGGGCGATGCGATCTGAATCACTAGCGGCACGAACGGCGATGATAGAGGGAGCTAAACATCTTGCTGTAGTCCAAGCGAACGTCTTTGACGCTCACCCGAACCTGTTCAACTGCCTGAATGGTACGCTAGATTTGGAAACGGGTGAGTTTAGAGAGCACCGCAAGGAAGATCTGCTCACTAAGATGTCCAACGTGGAATACGACCCTAATGCTACCTGCCCTATGTGGTTCGACCACCTGGAGACTATCTTCCACGGAGACGCCGAATTAATTGACAGTTTCCAGATGCTCATGGGGTATAGCCTCTTACAGCGCAACCCGGAACAGATCATGTCGATCTGGTACGGAACCGGCAAGAACGGCAAATCTGAGACAATGCGCGCTATCGGGATGATATTAGGCGACTACCGGGTTCATATTCAGGCGGAAACGTTGATGCAAACCCGGAATGCGTATGGCGGGCAAGCCCGACCGGATATCCTCAAACTCAAGGGTGCCCGGTTCGTTACCTGCACGGAACCCGAGCAGGACGCTGTGTTAGCCGAAGCGCTGATAAAGAGCGTGACCGGAGACGATAGGATAACTGCTCGACCGTTGTACTCCAACGATATCGTTGAGTTCGAGCCGGGATGCAAGATTGTCCTAGCCACAAACCACCTTCCCCAGATTAAAGGCACAGATTACGGGATTTGGCGGCGGATTTGGCCGATTCCCTTCCAGGCGACCATCCCTGAAGCCAAACGGCAACCGGAGTATGGGGCAAAACTCTTCCGAGAGGAAGGAAACGGGATATTCAACTGGATGCTGGACGGTCTCCGCCGATACCAGGCAACGGGCCGATTAGAGCGGCCTGAAGCCGTACAGAAGGCGTTCCTAGCGTACCGGCTACAGTCCAACCCGATCGGGGCATATCTGGAGGAGCGTTGTGAGGTCGTGGAGGGGGAGCGCACCAGCAAGACCGATATTTACGCGGCGTACCGGGATTGGTGTGACGATATGGGCCGGAAACCCCTTAGCAGCATCGCATTCAGCAAGATCATGAAAACGTTGTTCCAGGACGGAACTGGCACTGTCCGGTACTGGATTGGAATCCGGCTCAAGCGGGATTATCCCGACACGGAGAGGTTCACCTTCCGGATCAGAACGGTCGGGGAGGAGGGGCCGCGATGATCGGGGATGTCCTCCCCCGTGAGCGGGCTCGGTTCCCATGTGGGTGGAGCGGAGGACTCCGCTCCCCCTCTTCAGAATATGGGAAGGATGTCTTCGATTCAGGAAAGGAGACCCTCCAGGCAGGATTCTTCACACCACAGAGAGCACCCCCTACGCATCCTACGCATTTATACCAAACTTTTCCTTTAAAAGGAATCACTATAGAAAGTTTGGTAAAATGCGTAGGATGCGTAGGCTCACCTTCGCGAGCAGGTCGGAGCGATCGGAACGATCGGAGGGGGAGCGGATTCAGAATTGAGCCGTGAATGGCATGACTCCTTCCCGGGAAGGATCAAGGAATGCATGTCTAAGCGACGTTTGACGTTCATCATGATTTGAAATTTTCCAAATCACGATGGAACGATGAACGACCACCGCGATGCTCGGTGTCGTCAGACAAGATGGTGGCTTCCTCCCGTGGATGGAGGAGGATGGAGGTTGGAGGGGGAAGGAAGCCTGAGCCAGTCCATGGTCGAGTCGAGAGTCCCGGTTTCACCTCCCGGGACTCGGCTCTTTTCTTGAACTAAGGCTCTCGCTCAATTTCCCTAGAACTGTTCTGAAACGTATTGGGAAAGTGGAAAACCTGTATAAACTGAGCGGTAGACGTAGCGTGCGTAGATTCGGGAAAAGGAGCCGTTCGGTGTGCTGTTCTGCAATCCTTGCACGTAGCAGGAGCGGATTGAAACCATGGATAACGTCTGAAAAGTCTTCGATTCAGGAAAGGAGACCATATTGTGGGAAGTGGAATATGCCATTCATTCGGAGAACGTTTCTTCCCTCCACGAGAAGGGTACCCCGGAGCAGGCGATTTTGCAAACTGAGGCCCTTTTCTGAATCTAAGGCTAACTGACGCATCTGACGCATTTATACCAAACTTTCTATATTTATCCTTTTAAAGGGACTTTGGTATA
>JGI24711J26586_10003634_pt1 | contig 10070 bp, 7 predicted proteins | sample BioPla3DNA1_FD_26586 | JGI IMG/M metagenome (IMG submission 26586)
GAAGATAAATTAATTTTAGATGTATATAATCCAACTTCATTCAATACATTCATTCTTTCCTGTTCATCTTCTGTTAATAAAACATCTATATTTTCATATAAGTATTCATCAAAGCTTTTCATTTCAACATTTATATCCATATGCTTGATAATTTCTGTCCAAGTATNAGTATGGGTATTACCTTCTCCATCAGTATAGGTAGATGAATGTTCAATTTCTTCTGTCCATTCATTAGTGGTATATCCATATAAAAGATTATGTAAATTTGTTATTTCACTTTTTACATTATCCCCACCAAACAAGCCATAGATCATTTTATTAAAAGCATAATCATCATATTTTGTATCTAAAAAAGCTAATATGGTATCTATATTTGTGTATATTTCAATGTTATCTCCATCAACTTCATATCCATTTACAAAATAATGAAATTCGTCTATATGCCTATTAAACCAACTTTCCTTTATATCTCTTATTTCTTTAGTTAATTCACTATCCATTTTTGTTAAATGCTCATAAACCCTTGTTATCTCCTTATCTTCACTTTTAAGGCTAATAGTAGGAATTAAAGTTGTTATAGAAGATACAGAAGCTAATAAAACTCCTAATANTATTATTATTAAAAATGCTGTGATAGTTGATTTTATGGCTAAAGGACTAGCAAATGTTTTTTTTGCAACTCCATACACATATTGAGTTGCTTGTATGCTTTTTTGTACTACTTTTTGACTTGTAGTTTTTACCCCTTTAATNCCTTTTTTAGCTTTATTTGCACCTGCTGATAATGTTTTNATAGTTCTTTTTGATTTAATNATTGTATCTTTAGGTTTAGTTAATACTTGAACCCCTAAATCATCTGAACCATGAAAATCCTCTAACCCTTTAATTGCTTCTTCTTTTAATATTTTTTTTAAAGAATTACTTCCCCCTTTAATTCCAGATTTTGCTTTTTCAGATAATAAAATTTCTGCTTCTGCTTTTGTAATAGCTCCTGATTGAACACCTTTTTTTAATTTCTTTGAATAATCCGAAAGGCTAATAGTACCCTTTACCATTTTTGATGTTCCTAATNCAGAATATTTTCCTGCTTTATATCCATATTTTGCACCAATTAATTGAGTTCTTTCTGTTAAATCTCCATCTTCTACAGCTTTTTCTTCTATCTCTCTTTCAACTAATTTTGTAAGATTACTTCCAGAAATATTTTTTGTTTTGTTATTTATTTTTTCTACAGCATTTTCTTTACTGGTAGGATTTATTTTTTGGGTTAAATTGCTTCCAATATCAGTTTTAAGTCTACCAGTAATATTTACTTTACTATCCTTGATGATTTCATCAGGTGCAGATTGTAATGTTGCCCCTGAAGCTATTCCTGATAATCGACTATCTACTTTAATATCAACTTCTACATTTCCATATAGTGGTCTGTTTTGGGTAGTTTCTTCAACATCTATATATTCATTATAATTTCTTTGTTCAGAATAACTTTTATATCTTTTTACCTTTTTTTCACTATTAGAAGTTATATTTTCTATATTTCTATTTACATACACATTTTCCTGATTATATTCATGTTTGCTTTGGATTGAAGGATAACCCTCATATTGAAGATTATCCTGTTGGCTTTTTTTATGTCTATTTATTTCTTCTGTATTTTTATAGTCGGTATAGTTTTTTTCTGTAACTTCATACTGATTATTTTTAATTAAATTATTTTGTATTGAGCTATCAAGGGAAGATTTTACTGATTGTCTATGAATATTACTTTTATCTTCATTTATAAGATTAGTTTTATTATCAATAATTTTATATGCTTTATTATTACTCATAGATTTTCTCCCCCTTTTCTATTTTTAAATATTAACTGCTTCATCATCTTTTAATTTTTCTTTGAATTTTACTACTTCATCTACTTTTGTTGTCATCATTTCATAAAGTTTTGTATTATGAGGGAATTTATCAATAAATGGTACTATTGATTTTCCTGCAAATAATAACCCTTGCCCTTCATCAGAATTAGTTACATATGATAATTGTTGATTAGATATATTTAAAAGTCCTGCAAGCTCTAATCTGTCTGATGTAGCTTGATTTAACATCATTATAAAATCTGAATTTGATAACATTCTTCTTGCTAAATCTGAAAGTAATAAAGTTTCTACATTTTGGGTAATTCCTGTTGGTATGGCTCCCCATTTTCTAGACCTAGACCATAATTCAAAGAAATAGTTAGATGAATATTCATTTTGGAATAATAATTGAATTTCATCTATATANATCCAAGTTCTCTTTCCGATAGCTCTATTTTGTGTAATTCTGTTCCATATGTTATCTAATACTACTAACATTCCAAAAGTCCTTAATTGCTTCCCCATGTCCTTTGTGTCATATACAATAAACCTATTATCAGTATCTACATTTGTTGCATTTGCGAAAACTGATAATGTACCATCAATATATAGTTCTAAGTCTAAAGCAATAGATCTTGCTTCTGGCTCTGGTTGTTTTTTTATAAATTCGTAAAAATCCCTTAATGTTGGTATAGGGTTTTTCTTAGGATTTGCAAAATAAGGCTGATAGCACATTAAAACTGCCCTACTGATGATAGATCTTTGAGCTGCTGTTAAACCTGTTTTACCNCCTATTAATAACTCACAAATAGTTATTATAAAATCAGATTTTAAAAATAAAGGTTCTTCATCATCTGCATAATCCATTGTTATATCTAATGGATTTATAAACTCTTTNCTTCCTGCTGATATATTTATAACCTCTCCACCAAAGTTATTGGCAAGAGTTTCATATTCTCTTTCAGGATCTATAATTATTACATCATCTTCTGTATTTAATAAAACACTTATAATTTCTCTTTTACTGGCAAATGATTTTCCACTTCCAGGAGTTCCTAAAATAAATCCATTAGGAGCTTTAAGGGATTTNCTATTAAAAAATACTAGATTTCTTGATAAAGCATTAAGTCCATAATACATTCCATTTTTTTGATATANTTCTTGTGTAGTGAATGGAATAAATATAGCTGTACTTGCTGTTGTTAATGTTCTTTGTATTTCNACATGATTTTTACCTATAGGGTAGGTAGAATTTAATCCTTCTTCCTGTAGATAATCCAATGTAGAAATCTTGCAATTTTTCTTCCTTCCTGCTGATACAATTTGATAAACATTTTTATTTAATTCATCTAANCTGTCAGCATAGGTATATATAAGCATTGTTAATTTAAACATTCTTTGGTTTTTGTTTTGTAAATCATCTAATAATTCTTCTGCTTCATTAAGCGAATACCTTAATTCATAAGGTATCATATCTACATCATAACCTGCTTTTTGAGCCTTTTTTTGTTCATCTATTTTTTGTTGTTCCATGAAGGATATTTTTTGTTTAACTAGGTCAAAGGCTTTATCCTGTTCAACACTTTCTATGTGTAAAGTTATAGTCATATCTATACTTAAATCTGATAAAACTGATATTAAATCATCTCCTAAATCAGCAGGTAAATCTTTCATGAATAAAATTTGTCCTACTTGATTATCTACTTGAAATTGATTTTTACTTGTTGAAAAATCAAATGAGCTAGGAGCTACAGCTGACTTAGTAGTTAAACTGCTTTCTACCAAATTATCATATTTAAAAGTAAATTTTTCTTTAGGCATATTCATTTCATGTATTAACTCTAATCTTTCAATACCACTTAATGTTTTAACATCACAGCCTAAATTTTTAAATTGTGATACTATATCTGTTTCTAGTCTTGCAAGAGTAGATATAGCGTTTACATAAGATGTTGCTTTAGTAGAAAAAGTAATATATTTTTCTCTTAAAAGGCTATTTTGACCCTCTAAAGCTTTTTCTGCTAACATTGAATTTAGTTCTTTTCTATAAATATCTAATTCATCATTCCTAATAACCGAAAACATACTATCTCTAAAATCCTGTTGATCTATCCTTCTATTGATAATGGATATTTGCAGGTGCATTGTGCTATCAAATAGTTTAAAAGCTCACAATACCTTGTAAAAATATCTACTTGTTCTTCCCTTCTTGCTATCTGGTAATTTATATCTGATATTTTAATTGTTTTACTATATAAATCTTTTTCAATTTCACAAATCCCATCTTCAAACATACGATCATATTTGATAGTATTTTGTGATGTTTTAGGTGGTGCTTGTTTTTTTAATCTTTTTCTTTTCTGCTTGTTTTGCTTTTCTGTAGTCTTTTCTAGCTCTTTTAATTTGTTGTAATGTTTTTTTGCGTTTTCTTTTTTTGTCCTTTTTTGTACTAATAAAGAGGGTTGCTTCTCTGATATTTTTTTGCTCTCTTTTTCTTTGTTTCTCTTTAAAATATTTAACATTTTTCTTCTTACCACCTTCCATTAAATCATTTTCTATCTTTACTTTATCTATCAATAAATTGGTTTTATACGGTCTTTTTTGAGTACCTAATTTATGTTTTATTACCAGAATTGCATATTTTTCAAATGGGAATCCATTTATTTTGATAAACCCTATGGCTAATAATGGCAAACTTTCTATTATAATTACATAACTAGCACTATCCATTGATAAACCTAATTTTTTTGTCAAAATAAAATAAGAGGATAAAGATAAAATTATAGTTAATGTAAAAAATATTAATTGTCTTATAGATAATCCAAAGATAACTTTTTCTTTGTATTCTGTAATTTCTTTAGGTATTCTAACTTCAATCATTTAATCACTTCCTTTCATAAGCNTTTANGATATAGTNCTATATAGCATTAGTAATTGATTTAGCCCATCTTCCAGTTGAAAATATGGCTAATATTAATACTATGGAATAGCCTAATATACCCATCAAAGCTCCGAAAAGTTCTAAAGATGTATCTGATGTTAAAAAAGCATTATTGAATAATATAGGNAAAAATGATAATACTAAGAATATTAGAGTTCCCTGTATTGATACTGCTGTAAAACTTTTTAAGAAATTTTTTCCTATTTGCGACATTTCACTATTAGGGAATGTTGCTATTGGTATTGGTGCTATTGCAAAATATATAAATAGCTCTATAAATCTAGTAACGATTATTATATTTGCTAATACTACAGCTATAGTAGTTATTAGGAATACAATNAAACAAAATATTAAAGCTATTAACCCACTCCAAAACCCTAAAGCTTCTACAGCAGGTTCTAGAGCTGTAATATCTAATCCTGCACCTGTTAAAGTTCCATTTCCCATTACATTACTAATTCCTTTTGTTATATAGGTTGTTACTTCATATATTGCATTTAAAATTAATGGAACACTATCTACAGCTAATTTTGCCAATACCATTTTAAACATNATNCTNAATACTATTTCAGTTCCTAATGTAGCTGATCCACCACCCATATTTTCTGTTCTTACACTAGCACTATATAATTCAAATAATAAGAATAAAGCTAATACTGTATATGCTACTGGTAAAACAACATTTGTCATTACTAATTCAGTATAGTTGTATAGTTGTGGCATAAAGTTACTCATTGTACCTGTTAACTTAGATCCATCTGTAGATAAACTAAGGATCATGCTATTTATCCATTCTAGAACTTCTAATATTGCATTATCCATCTGTAAATCACTTCCTTTCAATACCACTTAGGTATTTTTAAGGTGGAGCTTATAGCACCACCTTTTATTTGCAATATTAACTTGCAACACTATTAAATAAAACAGCAGCTGCTATTATTAATCCACCACCAACTATTTGCCAAATTCCACTTTGTAATGCAGGTCCATTTTTATCTTTAAGTCCACCTGCAAGTACAACAACTCCCCATACTAACCAAAGTCCTCCACCAATAGTTGCAAATCTTGTTATCATTGTTAAAACTTGATTTAATAAATCCATGATATTTCCTCACTTTCTTTTTTGTTTTTTTNTATATTTATAATGTTATAANCTTATAAGGTTATAAGCATATATGCTTATAATGTAAAGTATCTACATTGATAATTCTTCTTGTAACTCATTTAATTCCGACAAATCTATTTTTTGTTCCTGTACTTCTTTTACATTTTTTAAATCCCCATTTGTTTCATTTTTTCTCATGCTTATATCAAACCAATTATCGTCTGAAAAATCAGATAGATATTTATACTTAGNTAGTTTTAATGTGTTTATCTTTTTAGATTTAAAAGGTTTACAACCTCTTATTTTTAATATACACTCCCTTCCTTTCATAGTACCTACTTCATCTGGTGTAATTAAATCTCTGCCTAAAATTTGATAATTTTTAGAATATGATCCTGATTGACCCATGCTTTCACTTGTATTCATATTATCTATAGTTGTTTTTCCGACAATTTTAGATATATANTCATTTGTGGANTGCTCCATACCCCCTAAATACAAAAGACTATCACAGTTACCAGTTATAATTTCCCATGTATCTTTATATAGATTTTTAATTTGAGCTAAGTTTTGTAATACAATATTAACTGATATTTCCCTGCTTCTTATAGTAGCAATTAATATTTCAAACATTGGTATTTGCCCTATATTGGCAAATTCATCCATCATACACCTTACATGAAATGGTAACTTCCCTCTATATTCGTTATCTGCCTTATATACTAAAACATCAAACATTTGCTGAAACATCATTGAAGCTAGNAAGTTAAAACTTGTATCTGTATCTGGTAATATTACAAATAGAGCTGTTTTTTCACTCCCTATCATATCTAATTCAAGAGTATCATCAGATACAATGTTTTTAATGCTTTCTATATTAAATGGAGCTAATCTTACACCAACTGATATTAATATAGATTTTGCTGTTTTTCCTGCCGCAAATTTATATATNGAGTATTGCTTGTATGCGAAATGGTCTGGATTTTGTTCTTTTAAATCTTCAAATAATATATCTAAAGGACTTACATAATCTTCGTTATCCTCTTTTACTTCTGCCAATCTAAGCATTTCCATTACTGTATTCATGTTTTGATCCTTTTTAGGAGCTTCAAATAATATGTAGCCGAATATAGCTTGTAACAANGCTTGTTCTGATTTCTCCCAAAAATCTCCTGAATTTTTACTTTGTGGNGANTTAGTATTTGTAATGAGATTATTAATNAATTTNAAAATATCATCTTCTGTTTTTAAATATTCAAAGGGATTGTATTTATCAGATTTATCTCTATTAATTAAATCAAATACTTTAATCTTATATCCATTCTCCATTAGCATTTTTCCTGTTTCATGTATTAAACCACCCTTTGGATCAGTTATTACATAAGAACTGTGCATTTGCATAATGTTAGGTTTTATATAAAAAAATGTTTTACCAGAACCTGCACCACCAATTACTAGAACATTTTTATTTCTATTAAAATCATCATCTTCTGTCCTTTTCATTCTGTTGGACATGGAAAGCATTTCTGTTTCTGTCAGTANTATATTTTTGTCATAGTCCTTATCAATAAAATTTTCTATATCTTTTTTACTTCCCCATTCTGCTGATCCATGCTCAATACCATGCATATATTTTTTAGCACCAAAGGCATTGTATAAATAGATAAGCCATACAATTACCATTCCTATTAATCCACCTAATAAAGAATTTTTATTAGTACCAATAAAAAATGGTTTTTCTTTAATATTAGGTAAAATTAANTCCATAGCTTCTAGAATGTTTTCTAAGGCATTTCCATTTAAACCTTGATAGACTACTACTGTTCTATTTAGTAGAAAAAATACAATGAATGATATAGTTAGGGTAAAAATAAGTGGTGTCTTTTTATTTTTCATCATCTTGACCCCCTATCTATGTTTTTTTCCATTGTTCTATCTTTTGTCATGTCAATAGCCTTATTTAAACTATTTGCTTTTTCTACAGCTAATTTTGCTGTTTCCTTAAATGGCTTTTTATTTTTATCTTTTGAAATATCATTTAAACATTTTTTTAAACCCATATTTACCCTTTCAATATCCTGTCCTTTAAAGAAAATTGTATATTCTTTTGTATCTTTATTTTGCATTATAGAAAAATCTACAGAATGTTTATTGAGTTGTTTTCTAAAAGACTTAATATCACTATCTGGTAAATCAATACTTTCTANNTTTCTTCCCTGCATATTTAATTTTTTTAGACTTTGTTCCCCATGTTCAATTTTATCTTTATTTTCANCTATAGACTTAGATAGAGCTACTAATANATTATAAGAAATTTTTGTNGCTTTGAAAGACACTTCTATTGCTTGTTGATCTAGTTCTCCTGCCATTTTTTTCACCACCTTTCTTTTCTAATTATACTATAATNTTAGTTTACGAACTACCCTTTATGGACTATATGATCATTATANACTAAATTTAATATTTTGTACATAGTTTTTATACGAATTTAATATTTTTTATATTTTNAACTTTTTTTTACATTTATCCATTCNCTAAATATATATCAAGGTAGTATTTTTTAGGAAACCCATCTAAAAAATCTCCACCTTGATATATATTTTTTTATTTGCTTTGCTTTTTATAAGGCTCAAGCACACAGTAATACNATTAATCCTTACATACTTGATCCTTTTAGATATTGTAGCAAATAAAATCGTTCATTTACTTTTTCTATCTTATTATTTCACAGGCTAAGCTCCAGTAATACAATTTTTGAAAACAGTAAATGTGAAATTTNTATTGATTTCTTGTGAAATTTATGTTAGTATTTAGGAAAGAAANTTGATTTTACATTAATATAAAAATANNGAAAGGAGCTTNTAAATGAGTGAAGAAAACATTTTTGATAAATACAATTATATTGCTTATCCAGTAACTATATTGGATTTTGCTAATGAATTAAAAAAAGCAATAGATGATTACAGAGCTAGGAAAATTAACAACAAGGAAATTCAGGAAATTATTAGATTTTATGCACACTCTCAACCAGATAAGTTATTTGATGGTGCTGAATTAAATATTACAGTTCAGCGAATTTGTGGNAAAAAAAGGATTGAAGTTATAAATAGCTTTCTAAATGGATTTCAACAAAGACTTTAGGGTTACAGCTGTTTTAAAAGGGGGTTGTATCTATGCAACAGCTTACAGATAAATTAAGAGTTGAAGGGATTTTATTTAAAGGATTTGGGCATATTCCAAAATTTATTATGTTAGATATTGATTTAACTATTGAAGCTAAAGCTATATATGCTTATTTTTGTAGTTTTGCAGGTTCTGGTAATAGTGCCTTTCCTTCAAGGGATAAAATATTAAAAGATTTAAGTATAGGAAAAGATAGATACTATAAACATTACAATCTATTAATATTAAATGGCTATCTTTCTGCTGAACAAGAAAGAAGAAAAGATGAAAAAACAGGNGAAGTATATTTAGGCAATAATATTTATACCCTAATAGCCAACCCTAAAAAATATGTCGAAAAAAGAGAGCAGGAAGATCTACATAAGGATAAGGGTTATTCCAGAATTAGAAATAGTGGAATGAANTCTTTAGGNTATGGAACTATAGCTAAAGCTCCAATGTTGGATAATAGATTACCTTTACAAGCAAAGGGTATATATGCTTATTTTTGTAGTTTTGCAGGTTCTGGTAATAGTGCCTTTCCTAAGCTTAGTAATATATTGTATCATTTACAAATATCTGAAAAAACATATTATAAATATTATGGGGAATTAGTTAAATTTAATTATATTACTCCAATACAAAGAAATATTAAGGGAAGATTTTCAGTAAATGATTATTATATAAATGAAACTCCTGATGAAGAATTAGTTGAGAGTAAACCGTTCAGTAAAAACTCGGACACAGAGAAAAGTATTGATAATCCTTCATCTTTACCGTTCAGTAAAAACTCGGACACACAGAAACCGTACACACAGAAACCGTACACNCAAAAATCGGACACACAGAACTCGGACACCAATAATACTAACAGCTTTAATACTAACAGTATTTATTATAATCAATCTATCAATCAACAGCCGACGAAGTCGGACAATCTTAAAATAGATAGAGAGATAGAAAGAAAGATAAAAATAAAAACTATTAAAGAAGAAATAAAAGAACAGGGAAA
>JGI24711J26586_10003640_pt1 | contig 10057 bp, 11 predicted proteins | sample BioPla3DNA1_FD_26586 | JGI IMG/M metagenome (IMG submission 26586)
CTCCAGCGCCAGGTTAACAGCGGCCGATACAACTCCTTCCAGGCGACCCAGTTCCCTCTCCACCCTGGCCGAGCAAGCGGCACAGGACATTCCGGAAACGGGTAAGGTCACCGCTACACCCCGGCGTCCGGCAGTAGCAGTACTTGCTTCTCTAGATTTTGTTTTTTTCATAAAATAAACAACTCCTCGCGGTATGCCAATTCTTATTGATTAACCGGGAAACTATGGCGGTAAAGACCGGATAAAAGAAGGATACAAGCCGCTATATAGTGTAGTGGCTAGCTCCTGTTGATTAGCCTGAACACGGTTTGCGTTATTTCATCGATGACTTGATCATCACCGGCCTGCAGCTGGCCCTTGATACAGGATTTCATGTGCTTTTCCAGCAGCAGCCTTGCTACGCCGTTCAGGGCAGACTGGGCTGAAGCGATCTGGTTCAAGATATTGTCGCAGTAAACGCCTTCCACGATCATTTTTTTGATGCCCCTAATTTGTCCTTCAATCCGGTTTAGCCGGTTGCTGAGCTCCCGGATAGTCTTCTCATCATCCCAGCTTCTTTTACCCGTGTCTTGACAATCGGAGCAATGTTCCTGTTTTTCTCCGTCCATTTGCGATCACCTCCTGATCCCTTATCCCATATATAGTATACCCCCCTATACTATAAATGGCAATAAAAAAATCCGCCCTACATAGATACATGGTTCGGTTGGGATATGATGGTTACATCTATCCGGACCATTTCGGTCGGCCGTCCATGAGGACAAAATAGTGCAGTTGGCGGTTAGCAAGATCCTTTCGGCAATCTGTTTAAAGGAAAGTATTATCTCAATAAGTTCCCCCTCGCCTTATTGCTTTTTTTACCGTTGCTAACATAGGGATAATTAGGCTCCATTAAATAATATTTGACATATGCTCATAATTGCAATAAAATAAAAGTAGTTCAATTCCAGATAATATAATATATTTTAGCTATTAAAATATGTGGAAAGGAGCTTTGAAATATGCCGGGTTATGATGGAACAGGACCTATGGGTGCCGGCCCGATGACAGGATGGGGGCGTGGTTTCTGTTTTTCACCTGTGCAGGGTACTACACCTTATCTTCCGTTTTATGGTCGCCCAGTCTACGGATACGGGTTTGGCCGTCCGCGGATGGGCCTTGGTTTAAGGAGAGGCTGGGGCGGCCGTGGGCGTGGCCGCTGGTGCTGGTAGCGGTAAACAGCTAAATGTTAGCTTGAAAGAGAAGATACCAGGAGTCTGGGGATTTTTCAGTACTTTGGTAAACCGGGTTGCCCCGAAGCGAACAAAAAATGCTTGACCTAGCGATTATATAATTGAAGGCCATATCTGGCATGTTTTCAAGACTCTTAATTGTTGTTGTCAAGTTCAATGTTCACTAAGAGGCGTCCGGTTTTGGATTTTTCTGCGTTAGATAACCCATATCGTTAATTAGATATTTTAATAATTTTGGGATTAAAAGGAGTATTTTTATGAATCTTTATTTAGAATGCATACCATGCTTCCAAAAACAGGCTTTATTTGTAACAAAAAATCAGGACGAACGGACCCGGTCGGAAATATTAAAAAAAGTTATCTATCTTTTATATAATGCTGATTGGAATACCACACCTGACGAGCTATCCCATAAAGTCTACAGTTTGCTCAGGCAGGAAACAGGTATTTTAGATCCATAAAAGAAATCAAAAAAGAAAGCAACGTCAAAGCGCTGAAGCTATACCCACATTTAAAGAGCGAGCTTAGAAAAATTCAAGACAAAAAGGAGCGACTTTATGCGGCGGCAAAAATTGCCATCGCGGGGAACATTATAGATTTTGGCCCGGCAGTTGAGTTTGACATGGATGTAACAATCAGAGAAGGACTGCATAAAAAACCGGCGATTGACGATTTTAATTTATTGTTTAATAAAATTTTATCCTCTGAAAAGCTACTTTATTTTGCTGATAACGCAGGTGAAATAGTATTTGATAAAATATTTATTGAAGAGATGATTAGCGTAAAGGAAAGGCCTTTTGAGAGGATTTCATTTGTGATTAAGGGTGGTCCTATCATTAACGACGCTATGTTGGCCGATGCCCGGGAAACCGGGATTGATAAGCTGCCCGGGGTTATTTTCCACAAATTGGGGAATGGTGAAGAGAGAACAGGGGCTGACCGAAGGAGCAATAAAGTAAAGGAATGGATTAGGGAGCATAAGCTGGTGATATCCAAGGGTCAGGCGAATTTTGAAGGTTTAAGTGAAAACGAGGGTATATGTTTTATGTTTATGGCTAAATGCCCCGTTATTGCCGGAGAACTCAAAGTAAAAGAATTGGATTCAGTTATTAAATGTCAGTAATTAGCAAAAGGATGGTTTTAGCTGTCGAAATTATATTTGACATCTGCTCATAACTGTGAAAGGTGAGATTAAAATGCCGCTTTACGAGTACGAGTGTAAAAGTTGCGGTAATCTTTGGGAGGTGCTATCCAGTTTCCAGGAAGGAGCCGTGACTTGTCCCCGCTGTTTAAGTGAGGATGTTCAGCGCCGTATCGCCCTGCCCCATGTTCACCGGGCTGCTTCGCAATCCTCCGGCCGTACCTGCTGCGGGAGAGAGGAGCGCTGTGAATCTCCACCCTGCTCAACAGGGAACAGGTGCTGGAAAGAATGAGCGATATTTTCTGCTGCTGGGACAAGGCTACCGGATAGCGACAAACTAAAAAGGATGATTATCATGCACCAAAAGGTAAAAATAACCACTTTGTGTGAAAACCGCACCCCGGGTTTTGGGCTGCTGCGTGAGTACGGTTTATCTATGGTACTGGAAAGAGGGAACAAAAGAATTATTTTTGATACCGGCTCCGGCACCGGTTTAATTGTCAACGCAAAACTGTTGGGTATAGATCTTAACTCCCTGGAGGCGGTAGTTTTCAGTCACGGCCATTATGATCATACAGGTGGCTTAAAAAACCTTTTGGAAAAAAATAGCCCCCTGCCGGTATATGCTCATCCTGATATTTTTAATAAATATATTTATGTTCAAGGAAAAGGACCTGAATATGTAGGGCCTCCCTGGACCAAAGAATATTTGCAAGAGCTGGGGGCCCGGTTTCATTTTGCACGTGAGCCGGTAGAACTGGATGAAGGCTTGATTATTACCGGCCAAATCCCCCGTGTAGTAGCATACGAAAAGCATGAGCCCCATTTTTTGCGAAAGTCCGAGGGAGCCTTTGTGCAAGATCCGATTTATGATGACCAGGCATTGGTGGCAGAAAGCCCTGAGGGCACTATTGTCCTACTGGGTTGCACCCATGCCGGGTTGATTAACACTCTTCGCTACGTTACTTATTTAACGGGAAAGCGTAAGATTTATGCTGTGCTTGGCGGGACACATCTGCTGAATGTATCTGAGAGCAGGCTTGCCCGCACCTTGGAAGCGCTGCGGGAATTTGATATAAAGAAAGTTGCCCCCTGTCACTGTACCGGTTTCAGGGCCACCGCTGCTTTACATCAAGCTTTTGGTGAAAACTTCATGCTAAACAGAGTCGGCAGCGTATTCAAATTTGGCTAAGACGAAATCTATATGGTGAGAATTAGAGACGGAGGTCTTGCTTTTGCTGGAGAAACTTGTCGATCCATACGGAAGAATAATTAATTATCTCAGGCTTTCTGTCACGGAACATTGTAATTTAAACTGCGTCTATTGCCGTTCTGAACAGCAAGTTTGCCGGGCGGGAGTGAAGGAAGAAGTTTTGACAATACAAGAATGTCTTGCCATAGCAGAGGCAGCTGTAGAACTGGGGATGACGAGAATCCGTTTAACCGGCGGAGAACCCCTTGTGCACCCGGATATACTGGATATTATTTCCGGCATATCCCGTATGGACGGGCTTATGGACCTCTCCATGACAACAAATGCCGTTCTGCTGGATTCTATGGCTTTTAAGCTCGCCGAGGCAGGCCTGGACAGGGTAAATATTAGTCTTGACTCTCTTGACGAGGAGACTTACAGGCGGATTACGAGGGGAGGAAAGCTTTATAAAACCTTAAATGGAATTGAAAAAGCCCTGCAGGCAGGGCTAACTCCTGTAAAAATAAATATGTTACTGCTTAAAGGGGTCAATGATCATGAAATACGGAGATTTGTAGCGCTGACCCTGGATAAAGAGCTGGATGTCCGCTTTATAGAATATATGCCGTTCCTTGGTCAAGAGAATTGGCAGCAGTATTATCTACCCCTTGACAGGGTTATGGAGATAGCGTCTGCTATCGCCCCCCTTGTGCCGGTAAAGGGAGAACATGGCGGCCCGGCAAAGTACTATCGCCTGCAGGGCGCATCAGGAAAAATAGGACTCATACCGACATTAAGCCGCCACATTTGCAGCGTCTGTAATCGCTTAAGGGTTACTCCTGCATGTACGATTAAGCCTTGCTTATTTTCTGCAGATGAAATAGATTTGAAACCCGGGCTATCCGATAAAGAAGTCCTAAAGGAAAAATTCCGGGCAGCTTTAAAACTAAAGCCTGACCCGGCAAGAGTCTACTGTAGTCCCTATGAACGAGTAAAACAATTTCAGGGAAAACGATTTATGACACAAATCGGCGGGTAATTGCCCCGGTTAAATAGCCCAGTCTTGATGGCAACCGGAGTAGTAAGGGAGTTCCGTGAATTAAGAGGACTTTATCCATAATATACTACAAATGAAATATACTACAAACAAAAGGGGAAATTATTTTCCCCTTTTGTTTGTAGTTCACTAATTGATTATGCTTCCTGGCACCTCTTATTACCAGCCGGCACCGGGAGTTGTTGTCCATCTAAAAACGATTATTTCGGATTGTACATACCCTTATTTTTCATATAGTTGAAAATAGCTTCGCCGTGCTGTTGCTCTTCCTTTTGTATATGGTTAAGGGCCTGCCGGACATTCGTATCGACACATTCAAAAATCGCCGTATCATAGGTACCGGAGACATATTTCTCTGTCATAAGCATATCGGTGCAGAGGGAGGCGTCCCCCTGGTTTCCCATGGCACCTTTCATTTGCTGTTTTACCTCTGAGGCAGCGGGATTATATTGTTGCCCTTGTCCCTGATTTTGCTGCTGTGACATATCAGGTGCCTGGCCGCTAAGTATTTGATTGAGCGTGTTCCAGTGTTGCTGTTCATGTTCCGCAAAGGAACTAAACATCTGTTTTAACTGAGGATCTTGAGCTTGTTCTGCGTAATTTTTGTACTTTTGGATACAAATTTCTTCATGACTTTTCTGATCTTGTAAGAGCATCTGTTCTTTCTGGGTCAGTTTTAGAGTCATTGCTAATAACACCTCCTACCGTTAATTATTTCTGAATAAAGGTTTTTTATGCATAAAAATATTTTTACGCTTACCGGCATACAGCATAAAATACATCGGAAAATTTGACAACCATTATGTAAATTTATAAAATGAGATGGGAAGTGTTACTAAATTGAAAAATATGCTACATAAAGGAGGGGCTATCACCGCTTATTGGCGGAACTGGAGGTGGTTTTTTACTTTGTGAAAAGTGTGAAGTGGAAGTTTCAGGAGAAGAAGTGTTTAAGTACGCCGGACAAAATTATTGTGAGGACTGCTATATAGAGGCTGTCAGCGTGCCTAACACTTGTGATCCCTTGGCAGTACGCTCTGCATGGCTTACCAAAGAAAAGTTTGACCAGAAACCAATCAATTATTTAAGGAGATGATCTGCTGATGTGTATGATTACTCTTTACAAGGGTAGTATTAAAGAAGAAAACAAAATAGCCAGTGAGATCACAAAGTATACGTTGGACCTGGCTTCAGGGAAACTGACTGTTTATCCGATGCTTAAAGAACCGCAAGAGTATAAAATTACCAGGAGTGTAAGCTGGGATGAAAGTAACGATTCCATGATTATTGAATAATTAAACTTGTCCTTAACACCTTGCTTGAGTTGTAAAGGCCGGGATTTGCACCGGCCTTCATTTTATAGGAGTTATCTTTGCGAAATATATGATTATGATTCTCATACTCAATAAATTTTGATGATAATTGTCGTGTAACAGTGCAAATAGCTTCTTACGGGAAAAATACCCGCCAAATTATAATTGACATATGCTCATTAACGGTTTAAAATTATAATTGACATATGCTCATAATTAACCAAAATAGTGACAAGATAGGGGAAAGGAGGGATTGACATGCCAAGAGGTAGGTACTGGTACGGCCGCGGTTTCTGGAAAAGGGGCACGGGCTGGTTTCCCGGAAGCGGGGGCTTCAGGGGTGGTGCTTATTATGGACACCCTGGAGCTTTTTCCCCGCCCTGGAGAGGAGCCTGCCGTTGGTTTGGCGCCGGTTATATGCCCTACCCTTACTGGGAAGATGAGCCGGAGCCTGAAGATGAGGTCAGCTTTCTCAAAGAACAGGCAGAAGCAATAAGAGCAGAGCTTAAGGAAATAGAAAAAAGGTTGGCGGAACTGGGAAAAGAAGCACAGAACGAGTAACGCTGAGAAAAGGGGAGGCGGTATATATATTTACTTTGCCTCCCCTGCTAAAAGTATGCATACCTTTAAGTATAGCTGTTTTTTCTTTTTAAGCACAAAATTAAGCACTAAAATCCGCGATCTTGTTCGAAGGCTGATTTAATCTATCGTACCTGGGGTACTTGCAAGCATAGCTGCTTCGTAGGGTTTTCCATTAAGAAAACGGCCAACGAGTAAAAGCCCCTCGTTGTTTTCTTCGTTTTCTGATATTTTTTGCCCCATATCGGCCACAGTTCCCCTTATAATGTACTGCTTATCGGGATATCCTGCCCAATAAACAACAGCACACGGTGTATCGGCAGGATATACTTTTTTAAGGTCTGCAAATAGTTTTTGGGGGTTTTTCCAAATCATATACATAACCATGTTAACGGGAACCTGTTTTAGAACCTTTAGTGTTTTATCCAAATCCTCCAGGTAAAAAGGGGATGTCTGCATGACAAATTTAGTGTCGTATGAGGGAATAATACTTTTCCCCAAGGCGGCCAAAGCCGCTGCTTCGCATCCCATGCCCGGAATAATTTCGATATCCCGCTTATCAAACTGTTCCACATACCAGTGGCTGGGACCAAAAAAACAGGGATTGCCGGAGTCAAGCAGGGCAACATTTTTCCCTTGAAGTAGAAGTTTTTTGATCCTGTTTACTCGCTCATCTCTCAAGCTAAATCGTTTTACCTGGAAATGTTCCCTTTCCTCTTGATTTAAGTCCGTAATCTGCTTCCCATTATAGTCCCAAAACCCCTCCCATGGGTCAAAGAGAACCGGCTTTTCACCAATATATTCTGCAAAAAGCTGCACATGTTTATCTGAAGCAACAATAGCATCCATCCCTTTGATTATCTTTAAAGCCTGCAATGTAGCCGTTTCAGGCCCGGCTGGACCTGTTCCCACAACAAAAAACTTGCCACGCCCACCAATCTTGTTTTTCATGGGGTTCCTCCTTTTTCAAGCCGGCACCGGTTCCTATTGTTGTAAGATTTTACAGCTTGGCTCAGTTCTGGCGTCCAGGTCCGCTCGCCTGGAGCATATCTCCGGTGGGTTCTTTACCTCTTTGCTTTACACGGTAGAAGAATCTCACCATCGAGACTCTGTGGAACCGTGTCTATATTCGAGCTGGCGGCTATCGAACAAGCTCGATCCCTTTTAGATTTAGCCATGGGTCTTCCCCGGTGATCTCGTATCCCTGGACATTGTTCCTGGTGGCCACAATCTTCTGCTCATGGACAAGATAGAATGCCGGGAGTTCTTCCAGAATCATCTTTTGGATGGCAGTATAAATCTGCTGCTTTTTCTCTTCGTCAATTTCACTTTCCCCCTGGTCTACGAGTTGATCATAAGCAGGATTATCATAATGGCTTTTGTAGTTTTGAGAATGGTGCATCTTCACGTGATGTGGATAAGGCCCCCAAACAAAGAACCCGGTCCGCATCAAAATATCAAAATTACCTTCATTTTCCAACTGCTCCACAGCGGCGCCTTCCATTTGTTTAACATTGACCTTAAAGCCGGCCTCAGCCAACTGGGCCTGGCATGCCTCGGCTATTTTCTGCTGCCTGGGGCTCCAGGACGGGGAAAAAACCAGATCTATTTCCAGTTCTTTTCCATTTTTTTTCATAACCCTGTTGTCATCTTTGTCTTCCCACCCGGCAGTTGCCAAAATGTTCCTGGCTTTGTCCACATCTTGGCTGTAAAGGGGTATATCCTCACTGCTGTACATCATCACCGGTGAATAGGGGCGCCCTTGGGCAGCCACGCCGATGTCGTTGAGGATATTTTTCACGATTCCCTCAGTATCGATGGCGTAAGCCACAGCTTTCCGCACGTTGACGTCATCAAAGGGAGGACGGGAACAGTTAAACTGCATAAAATCCGTAAAGGTTGTCAGTTTCCTATGGACGGTGATCCCGGGATCCTGCTCCAGCTTTTTTACTTCTGATTCCGGCACCTTGATGCTCATATCAACATCTCCGGAAGCAAGGGCCATCATCCTGGTAGAGGCATCCGGGATAATCTTAAAGATTATTTTTTCCAACTTTTCCTGTCCGCCCCAATAGTCTTCATTCTTTTTCAGGACAACCTCCTGCCCTTTGGTATGTTTGGAAAATTTAAAAGGGCCGGTGCCGATAGGCTGGGTAAAATTACCGTCAGCATCAATGCTGGTAGGGCTGACAATAGGCCAGGCCACATGCGTCAGGTACGTGGGCAGGGGCATTGGTTTTACACAGGTAAATTTGACAGTATGCTCATCAATGGCTTCAATGTTCTCCAATTGCAGTGTTTTTACTTGCGTGACATATCCACGTTCGCCGTAGGAATATTGAACCGCTTCGGCATTAAAGGGGGTGCCGTCATGGAAGCGGACATCTTTCCTTAAATGAAACAGCCAAACCTTTCCGTCATCCTGGGGTTCCCAGGACTCCGCCAGGCCGGGAATCAGATTTAGATCCGAATCCAGCCGAACCAGCGTTTCGTAGATCTGTGACCAGATAAACCGGGCGTCTCCATCAGGAAACTGGACGATGTCCCAGGTATTGATATCCGTCCCGATAGCTACTTTGAGAACCTGCTCCAGAAGAATCTGTTCTGTTTTGCTCTCTTCTTGTGGAGTACAGCCACCTGGAACAATAAGAAAAAACAAAGCTAAGCAAAATAATATACAGAGCCTTTTTCTTTTCACATCTGCAACCTCCTGCAAGTTTGTTTTGTTTATGATGCAACTTAATCCCCGACATCCATACATATTTTACCGGCAGCCCCCTCTTGTGCCCGACATTCCTTTTACTTTTTCCAGGAAAAATTGCCTTCCCGGTTAGACATAATGGAAGGTTGCTAACCGGTTAAATATACCAGCAGGCGACAAAGTGTCCCGCTGCAACTTCTTTTAACTCCGGAACCTGGCGGCACGCTGTACCGGCTCTCTTACAAAAGGGAGCATAGCTGCAACCCCCCGGCAGGCTCTCTTGGCTCACATCCACTGCCTCCGGGATTTGCTCTTGGCTGTTATTAAAAGAGGCAAAGGCCTTCACCAGGAGGGAGGTGTATGGGTGCTGTGGGTTTTGGTAAACTTCCTCTGCCGGCCCTGTCTCCACTATTCTTCCTTTATACATTACTGCCATTCTGTCGCTCATCCGGCGGACAACATCCAAATCATGTGAGATAAAAAGGTATGAAATTCGGTATTTATCCTGAATTTCTTTAAAAATATTAAGTACCTGTGCCTGTACAGAAACATCCAACATTGATGTCGGCTCATCTGCCACAATAAATTCCGGGCGCAGGGAAAGAATACGTGCCAGCACAAGCCGCTGTATCTGCCCTCCGCTTAACTCATGGGGATAGCGGGTAAGATGTTCTTCATGGAGGCCTACCTGCTCCAGTAGGGAACAAACTCGATCTTTCTCCTCGGCCCGGTCGCGGGTCAGGTTCCTAAGACGCATCGGCTCGGCTAGACTGTCATATATTCTCAGGTGAGGGTTGAAAGCAGTTTCCGGATGTTGGAAAATGATCTGCATTTTTTCCCTG
>JGI24711J26586_10003642_pt1 | contig 10052 bp, 6 predicted proteins | sample BioPla3DNA1_FD_26586 | JGI IMG/M metagenome (IMG submission 26586)
AAGGTCTTCGGCGACTCGAGAGGCTTTTTTATGGAGTCTTATTCCGAGCGTGAATTTAAAAAGGCCGGATTTAATTACAACTTCGTTCAGGATAACCACTCCTTTTCGGAAAAGAAAGGCACCCTGCGCGGCATACACTTTCAAAGGGGCGAGATGGCTCAGGCCAAGCTAGTGAGGTGCAGCCGCGGTGCCATACTTGACATTGCGGTGGACCTTAGAAAAGATAGCCCTGACTACAAAAAATATATAGCGGTCGAGCTCTCGGCCAATAACAAGCAGCAGCTTCTGATCCCCCGAGGCTACGGCCACGCCTTTTTGAGCCTCACCGACAATGCAGAAGTTCAATACAAAGCCGACAATTTCTATTCACCCGAGGCCGACGGGAGCGTACTCTGGTCCGACCCTGAAATAGGCATCGACTGGGGCGACACGATTCCCATACTCTCGGAAAAAGACAAAAACGCACCGCTGCTTGCGGATGCCGACATCTATTTTTAAGGAGAAGATATAATGAAAATGCTTATTACCGGCGGCGCCGGCTTTATCGGCTCGAACTTCATCTTCTATATGCGAAAAGTTCACCCGAATTACAAGCTTCTCTGTGTGGACAAGCTCACCTATGCCGGAAACTTGGAAACCCTCGCTCCTATAATGGACGATAAAAATTTCAGCTTCTATAAAACCGACATAGCCGACAGAAGGGCCATTTACGAACTTTTTGAAGAGGAAAAACCCGATGTTGTCGTAAACTTTGCCGCCGAAAGCCACGTGGACAGGTCGATAGAAAATCCCGCTGTGTTTTTGGAAACCAACATACTCGGTACACAGGTGCTGCTCGACGCCTCGAAGGATTTCAAGGTCTCGCGCTTTCACCAGGTTTCGACAGACGAGGTCTATGGAGATCTCCCGCTCGACAGGCCCGACCTTTTATTTACAGAGGAAACACCCATCCGCACCTCCAGCCCCTACAGCGCTTCAAAGGCCTCGGCAGACCTCATCTGCAACGCCTATACGAGAACCTACGACATGCCTATAACGATAAGCCGCTGTTCCAACAACTACGGACCCTATCAGTTCCCCGAAAAGCTCATTCCGCTTATGATAGCCAACTGCTTAAACGGCAAGCCTTTGCCGGTTTACGGCACGGGAGAAAATGTCCGCGACTGGCTCTATGTTGAAGACCACTGCAAGGCCATCGATCTGATTTTGGAACACGGCAAAGAGGGTCTTACCTACAACATAGGCGGCCATAACGAGATGAAAAACATCGACATCGTGAAACTCATCATCAGAGAGCTCGCTGCCGATGAAGCTCTTATCCAATATGTGACCGACCGCAAGGGGCACGACCTGCGCTATGCCATAGACCCTTCTTTCATCCACTCCGAGCTCGGCTGGCTCCCCGACACCCGTTTTAAGGAGGGCATCAAGTCGACCATAAATTGGTATTTGGAAAATAAATCCTGGTGGGAAAACATCATCAGCGGCGAGTACCAAAACTACTATGACAGAATGTATTCCAACAGGGAAGTCTTGGGCACGGAGAAGTAGATGAAAGTTTTTGTAAGCGGCAAAAGCGGCCAACTTGGGCACGATCTCTGCAATCTCCTCTCAGAACGCAGTTACGAGACACTCGGCACTTCCTCTAAAGAACTCGACATTCGAGATCAAGAAGCTGTTTTTAAATTACTTAACAACTTTAAACCCGACTTCATAATGCACTGCGCCGCCTACACTGCGGTTGACAAGGCTGAGGAAGAGGCCGAGCTTTGTATGGCTATAAACGAGGGCGGAAGCGAAAACCTCTGTCTTTGGGCAAGAAGGCACGAAGTTCCCCTGCTCTACATTTCCACGGACTATGTCTTTTCCGGAGACGGAGAGGATTTTTATGAGATAGATGACGAAAAACGCCCCTTGGGCGTATACGGGCTTTCAAAGCTTCGAGGTGAAGAGGCCGTGCAGAGACTTTTAAAGGACTTTTATATAGTCAGAATCTCTTGGGTGTTCGGTGTAAACGGCAAGAACTTTATAAAAACCATGCTCAGACTTTCGGAGGAGAGGGAAGAGATAAGCGTTGTTTCGGATCAGATTGGCTCTCCCACATACACAAAGGACCTTGCCGAAACACTCGTTGCTCTAATGGAGAGTGGGCGCTTCGGCATTTATCACGCCACCAACGAGGGCATCTGCTCTTGGGCGGAGTTCGCCGCGGAGACTATGCGCCTTGCGGGAAAAAGCACCCGAATAAAAGAAATTTCCACCTCGGAATATAAAACAGCGGCCAAAAGGCCTTTAAATTCCAGACTTTCAAAGAGCTCACTGGACAAGGCCGGCATTCCCCGTCTGCCTCATTGGAAAGACGCGCTGGGGCGCTACTTGAAAGAGCTGAGCAAAACAGCCTAGAAATCCTGTCACAGACTTTTGCATTACTTCGAGTTTTCAGATTTGCTGTATAAAATCAAGGGGCTGTAGCAAAACGGCCCTTTTCTTTAATATATTTCTCTTAATTAATATTTTCTCCACACCATGCGATCCACTATACCTGTATAGCTTTGAATAATCTTTACAACCTTTGTCGAAACATTTGTGTCAAGATAGTCGGGGACCGGCGCTCCGCTATCTTTATTATTGACCATTTCTACAGCTATATCCACAGCTTGAAGCAAGTTTTTTTCGTCTATTCCTGCCAATACAAAAGCACCTTTATCTAAAGCCTCCGGTCTTTCTGTGCTTGTTCTTATACACACTGCCGGAAATTCCAGACCCTTATTTATAAAGTACGCGCTTTCTTCGGGCAGAGTTCCCGAATCACTCACCACAGCATATGCATTCATTTGCAGCTTATTATAATCGTGGAACCCCAGCGGTTCGTGCTGCAAAACTCTTTTATCCAATTTAAAACCGCTTTTTTCAAGCCTGTTCCTGCTTCTTGGGTGACATGAATACAGTATGGGCATATCATATTTTTCCGCCATCTTATTGACGGCTGTAAATAAAGAGATAAAGGCTTTTTCATCATCGATGTTTTCTTCTCTATGAGCAGATAACAATATATATTTTTTGGGCTCTAAACTTAATCGATTTAAAATATCCGAACTTATTATTTCCTCGAAATTGTTGTCCAGAACTTCGGCCATAGGCGAGCCCGTTACATAAGTGCGCTCTTTAGGAAGCCCACATTCATGCAAATATCTTCTTGCATGCTCGGAATACGCCAAATTGACATCCGATATGATGTCTACTATTCTTCTGTTTGTTTCTTCGGGCAATTTTTCGTCTTTACATCTGTTTCCGGCTTCCATATGAAAAATAGGAATATGGAGCCTTTTTGCCGCTATAGCGCTTAAACAGCTGTTTGTATCGCCTAAAATCAGAAGCGCTTCCGGCTTTATCTCCGCCATCAACTTATACGATGCATCTATGATATTGCCTATAGTTTCTCCTAAGTCATCTCCCACAGCATCCATATAAACTTCCGGATCGGCTATTTTTAAATCCTTAAAGAAAACACCGTTTAAACTATAGTCATAATTTTGTCCCGTGTGCGCAAGAATGCAGTCAAAATACTTTCTGCATTTTTCTATAGTTGCGCTTAATCTGATTATCTCCGGTCTGGTCCCAACAATAATTAACAACTTTAACTTGTTGTTTTCTTTCCACTTTATATCGCTATGATCTTTTTTTAATCCCACTTTATATCTCCTCATAATATGTGTCCGGATAGTTCGGATCGAATTGCTCATTTGCCCAAACAATCGTAACCAAATCTTCTGTTTCTGAAGTGTTGATAATATTGTGTGTGTAGCCCGGAATCATATGTATTACTTCAATTTTATCACCACTTGCTTCAAACTCAATTATCTCTTCGGTATTAATTTTTCTTGTCTGTACTAAAGCTTTTCCCGATACGACTACAAAAAATTCCCATTTTGAATGATGCCAATGCTGACCTTTTGTTATTCCCGGCTTACTTATATTTACAGAAACCTGTCCGTTGCTGTTTGTTTTAAAAAGCTCCGTAAAACTGCCCCTGTGGTCTTTGTTCATTTTTACTTCAAATTTAACTTTTTCTTTTGGCAAATACGATAGATATGTAGAATACAGTTTTTTGCTGAATGAATTGTTGGGAATATCAGGTATTATTAAATTTTCAGGCTGACTTTTAAATGTGTCCAACAAGTTTACTATTTCTCCAAGTGTCACTTTATGCGATGTGGGAACGAAGCAATATTCTCCGTTTTTATCTTCGATAGCCTCCAAGCCCTCGTATCTGCACCTGTGCTCTTTTCCTTCTAGGGCGTCTAACAGTTCTTTTACCAGATCATCAATATATACCAGTTCCAACTCAGCATCCGGATTATTTATCTGTATTTCTAAATCGTTCGCATAGTTATAGCACCAGGTAGCTACAACACTGTTGTAGTTGGGCTTACACCATTTGCCAAATAAGTTGGGAAATCTATAAACCAGAACTTCTGTACTTTGTTCTTTTGCATAGTTAAAAAATAATTTTTCGCCTTCGAGCTTGCTTACTCCGTAATCGCTGTTTTTGTATTTTCCTATTAATGTTGCTTGAATTGAAGAAGAAAGCATTACAGGACAGTTATTATTCTTCTTTTTTAAAGCATCCAGCAATTTAGAAGCAAAGCCGAAATTCTCTTCCATAAATTCTTTCTTATCTTTTGGCCTGTTGACTCCCGCTAAGTTGAATACAAAATTGCAGTCCGAGCAATATCTCTCCAATTCTTCTTCTGTGGAAGCTCTGCCATACTCATAAATCTCTTCGATTTTTAAATATGGCCTTGTCCTATCTTTATTGCCTCTAATATTTTTTAACGACTCAACCAGGTTTTGTCCAACAAAGCCTTTTGAACCTGTAACTAAAATTTTCATTATTGCCCTTTCTTTTTTATACCAATTTGTCGTATGTAATTTAAAATTTTAACCTCAAAATATGCTTTATTTTTCTTAATGTTCTATAAACAGATCTTGCAAAATGATATAAAGTCGGATTTTTATCAAAATTTTTTCCTATTTTTCTAAAAAATTGCTTTCTGTCATTGTTATAAAGCCATATTAATTTATTTACCCTCATTTGTATTATATAAAAATTGCCAAATAATTTTTCTCTTCTTCTCACTATTCTGTATAGCTCATTATTAAAATGCATTAATAAGTTTTGGACATCTTTATCCGAATAATCTATTTCTCCGCTGTTTTGTTCGCTACTTAAGACTTCTTTATCTAAAATTTTTATTTTATTTTTATGATACGGAGATGCTAGGCCTATTATTTCTCGTAATTTGGGTATAAGTTTTCTTACATTTTCGTTTTCATAATTAATATCGGGCAACGAAATTACCTTTTTTCTCCCTGATTGCCTTTTGTAGGCCTTCTCATACACTTCGGCTATTTTTTTATTATAAACATTTACATCATAGTGTTTTTCTGCCAGCTCTCTGCCAAGCTTTCCTCTTCTTATTCTTTCCTCCTCGTCCTCAACCATCCACTTTACTGCTTCTGCCAGTTTATCTGCGTTTTTATTTTCTACTAACACCCCGCACTCGGGAGCAAAAGTGGTTACCGGAAGGGCTGTATTATCAAATATTATAACCGGCTTTTCACATGCCATAGCTTCGATTGCCATCATCCCAAAACCTTCACCAATCGAAGGCATTAAAAAAATATCGCATGCATTAAATGCTTTAACTATGGTTTCTGTATCCATATGACCATATTCAATAACGTTATACCTGTCTTTCAGCTTTTCAAAAAACCCTTCGCCGCCACAGGTCAAAACGGTAATTTTCTTATTAAAACTCGCTTTTTCAAGAGCCTCTTCAATATATTCCACACCCTTAAACTCTTTCTGCGCCCTTAAAAATAAAACAATATGGTCTTGGGGTATGGAAAAATAATCTCTAGCAAATTTTTTGTCAAATCTATTTGAAAAATATTCCAAGTCTATTCCAAATGGTATGATATGAACATTTTTAAAATGTCTTGTTAGTGGACTTTCTTTTAACATATCATACATATATTTTGAAGATACTACAATATCAGGATCTATAGAGCTGTATACTTTCGATTTAAGCTCCCATAAATATTTGCAATTATCTTTTGGAAGAGAAAATTCAGTATACAAATACTCACAGTTTTTACATCCCGTTTTCCACTTTTCACATTCCTGAGGCTGCACACATCTTCCCGTGAAAACCCATGAATCGTGAAAAGAAACTACGGAGGGCTTTTCGTTGAGCAGGTGTTCTAGAGACTGTAGCGACAATTTTGTGTTGTGGATTAAATGATAATGAACTAAATCCGCTTGTTTATAATTTTTGTTTGCCATTAAAGCAGGTGATGTAATAGATATCTGCGAATGAGCAGATAGAATCTCTTGTTCCAATAAAGCCAATCTTTTAAATAACTTTAAGTTTTTATCGCCTTTAAAAAACCAAAAAACGTCTTTATCTTTTGATAATTTATCAACAACAATTTGCTTTGCAGAATGCTCGGTGTTGTTGTTTATATAGTTCTTGATATCATATCCGTTGAACCTTTGTCCTATTAAATCGATGTTATTTACTTCTAAAATTTCCAGAGCTTCAGCCATAAACTTTTCCTATCTTGTTAACTTTAANATTCTCTTGTCAAACTCTATGGTATCCCGTTTGCCATTACTGCTTATTAATCTTGTCCCTTTAATAGTCTCAAAATTTTTCTTAAAATCACCCCCAATAAATGCCTGAATCCATTTAATCTGTAGTGATATACTGCTTTTTCAAGCATGGTTTTATCATCATAATTTATTTGATTTTCCAAGATATTCATTTTTTTGTCTTTGCTATCTAAAATATTTTTATAAAAGGTGGTAAAAAGCAAAAACCCTCTCAAATGATCTATATAATATTTCTCTTCAATTAAAAACTTAAAAACGTTATTTGCTCCTTTAACCACATTGGCTAAATTATAGCCTGTAGTATTTCTGTCAGTGTGAACCTTTGAAAGGTGCTCCTCAATTGCAATATAGTTTTCATTTTTCCTGAACAGTTCTAGATAAAAAACCTGATCCTCACTTATCGCCAAATCTTCCCTGTAACGAACATTCCCTACAAGCTCTTTATTAAGCATCACTGTAGGAGTCGCAATCATGCAGTTGCTGATAACATTTTCATTGCTGCTGGTATTCATTTTTGCTGAGTCCACCTTGTTTTCTCTACCTTTTATTACTCTAATATATGAAGTATGAGAAAAAATAGCGTTGGAAAGTTCCATTTCATATACTTGTTTTTCTATTTTTTCAGGTAAAAACTCATCGTCACAGTCGAGAAGCGCAATATACTTGCCCTCGGCATTTTCTATTCCGATATTCCTTGAGTATGAAACGCCTTTATTTTCTTCATTATGAATTATTCTAATGTTTTTATTGTCTTTATATTTACCAATGATACTTATGGCTTCGTTATCGCTATCTCCGGAATCATTTATAAGAATGATTCCAATATCGGAATATGTCTGGTTTAATACGGATTTAACTGCTCTTTCAAGTTCTTCTTTTGTCTCATTATAATAAGTTATTACTACAGTAACCGGTATATGGCTCTCTTCCATCTCTTTTTCTATTTTTTCTTTAATCTCTTTTAATTTGTTTTCACAATGCTTTTTTGCCTCATCGTAATTTGTGTGTGTTTCCAAAAACACATACATGTTATGATAATAGTTATATAAACTGCCATCCAATTCTTTTTTTTCGCTATCGTTAAGCATTTCACATATATTAATCCACAAAGCATTGCTTTCTTCCATCAATACCTTAGATGTATTTGTGGTTTGATTCTTATGAAGTCTTGTTTTTGTAAGAACATCCGGGTGATGGTAAAATGTGTACTTTTTTAAAAACCTCATCCATAGGTCATAATCCTGTGTTGTGCGCAGAGATTCATCAAATGTCCCCATTGTGTCAAAGGCTTCCTTTGGTATAAGGAGTGTAAGCCCGTTTATACTGCCTCTCAACAACGAATATGCCGGTTTTTTATTCAACAGTTCACTATCAAAAACAACATTTGATATATGTTTTCCTTTTTCGTTTATGAGCTCATAGTCGGAATACAAAATAACATTTTCGATATCTCTTCCCTGTTTAAAAAAATCGTTTAAAATATTGACCTGTGTTTCCACTTTTTCAGGATAATAGACATCATCATGACTGAGCCAAGTGAAATACTCGCCCGTCATATTTTTTATAGCCAAGTTTAATGCGGTTGAAACACCGCCGTTTTCTTTTCTAAAATATTTAATGAGTTTTGGATAGTTCTTTTGATATTCTTCACAAATAGTATGCGTATTATCTTTAGAGCCGTCATTTACAAGGATAATTTCCAAGTTTTCATATGTTTGCGCTATAGCGCTGTCTACAGCTTCCCTCACATAATTTTCCCCATTATATATCGGAACAACTAAAGAAACTTTTGGATTAAAAGTTTTTCCCATGGATTTATTTTCCTTTCATTTATTAAAGATGCGTGAAAATTTTTCTGTAAAACAGTTTGCTGCGGAAGCTTGACTGCTCATAAGAATAGTGCTGAAACTACCTGCGACTATCCGTTCCATATATACAATAAAGCTCAGCTGTTTTATTCGCACCTTTCCAAAATTGCTTTCTCTTTATTTACACGGTATAAAGAGTTGTCTATAATTTCATCTGCGCTTACAAAAATACCGGCGTAGTTTTCAATAAAATATTCGTTGACTCGATAAATTGCAAGATAGTTATACTCTTCCTCAATTAACTTTTGCATTAATTCGTCTGACGAGATATTGATATACCAGATATCTCCGTCATAAAACGGACCTCCCAAGCTCCATCCTGCAAATCCATCAACGGCAACCCAATTAGGCCGCGCATTGAATTTTGTCACATGAAAATCATAACCTTTGCTTTCTTGGGAAATGTAGTATATCTTATCATCCCCATCGCAGTTTTTATTGATTATATTCTTTAGTTCATCGAGTTCTGCCCTCACCACATATGCATCTCGGACTATGTTTCTCCCAAGAAAATCTGACACATTCTTCACCGGAAAAATTGTAGCGAAAAGTACAGCTATTATAATAAATTTTGTTGAATTCCATTCGACATTGTCATTTATTAACTCAATTGCTCCCAAGCTCACCATTAGTCCAAGCGCCATATACTCAATCCCCATGTATCTCTCATACGATGCAAGCCCTGTGGCTTCGTATTCACTAAAATTATAGATGTATACTGCGCCTAAGCAATAAATATATACCACAGCCTGCAACATTATGATTACTGCTACTGCCATATATCGCCTATGTGTAACAGCATCGTTTGCAGTTCTTTTTAGTATGAGATAAATAAGCAAGAACAATATAAAGAAGAGTGAATAATAGCTAAAATAAGATCCTATCCCAACAGGAAAATGTCTTATAAAGAAAGCTCTCTTAAAGCTGTCAACAACTGCCTGTCGGTATGTCGTATCGCAATGAGTAAAAAACATCTTTGTATAATACCATAAATCAATTTGGCTTCCTAAGTTTCCGTTTAATCCGTTTTGCCGGAGAACATAATACCATAACAATTTTGCCAGCACGAGTGACAGCAAAGGCATGAGCATGGGCCAAGCTTTTTTATAATAATGAACTCCCGGGCTCTTCTTTCTGTCTCCGGCAATCCTTATAATGCAGTCCACAATGACTGCAAGCGCAATAAAAACAGCAAAGAACAGCCCGACCTCCTTTGCCAACACAAGCGTTGCGCACAAAAGCGACATATAAGTGTAATATACCCAGTCTTTTCTCATCTTTAATATCGCAAAAAAGCCGGCAGCTGTCAGTATACTTAAAAAAGGATCAATGTATAGAGTACTGTAAAAATTAGGCTCAAATAGGATTGGCGAAACAAAAACAACTATAGAACACAGCAGGTTTTTTAAAGGGTTCTTAAGTGATAGTTTGGAAAAAAACGGAAAAAGTACTGATAAGGCAAACATTTGATATGCCAGATACATCCGCCATTCATTAAACGGTCT
>JGI24711J26586_10003645_pt1 | contig 10046 bp, 10 predicted proteins | sample BioPla3DNA1_FD_26586 | JGI IMG/M metagenome (IMG submission 26586)
CGGCTTATACCACCATTGAAAAAACCGACTGGAAATTATTTGGCACATTTAATATTTCGGAAGTAACTGACAAGACCAGAATAATACTGATAGAATCAGTTATTGCAATGCTGGTATTAATTGCTTCAGGAATCTTTATTGGCTTATTATTTGCTAATCCAATCATAAGAAGTATTAAGCGCCTGTCAAATGATATGGTTATCATCGGCAACGGAGATTTTACATTAAAAAGCAAGACTAAAAGCAGGGATGAAATTGGAGTTCTTGCAAGAAGCCTTAATAAGATGACAGAAGACCTGAACAATACAATGAGAAGAATTAAAAAGATGTCTAATGATGTATTGGATTCTTCAGGTGTGCTTGCTGCTTCATCGCAGGAGTCAAGCGCGACTACCGAGGAAATCTCACATACCATCAATGAAATCGTTAAAGTTACGGAAGATCAGGCATACAGTACTGAGGACGGTTTAAAAAAGACTAACCAGCTAGCTGAAAGTATACAGACAATATCTAATGAAATTATAAAAGTTATAGAGGATATTAAACAGACTGTAGCTTTAAAGGAAAAAGGCCTTGATTCTGTGTCGCTGCTTAAAGAGAAAAATGAAGCCAGCAATAAGAGTTCAGATAATATCAGCACCGTAATATTTAATATGGACAAGAGTGCGGAACAGATTGGAGTAATTGTGGAAACCATCAATCAGATCGCAGCTCAAACAAATCTGTTAGCACTGAATGCCTCAATAGAAGCAGCGAGGGCAGGCGAATCCGGCCGGGGATTTGCTGTGGTTGCCGAAGAAATCAGGAAGCTTGCAGAACAATCATCCGAGGCATCAAACAGTATCAGAAATCTTATAGACAACATCCAGTCACAATCTAAAAATGCGGTTGAGGTTATGGACGGAACAAGGCATATCTTTAAAGAGCAGAATGAGGCTGTTGAAGAGACTGAGAAGATTTTTGATGAGATATCAATAATGGTTACAAAAATCGGTGATATTGTTTCTACAATCAGTGAGTTAAATGAAATTATGATTAAGAATAAAGATGAGATTGTGGTTACAATGGAAACTATTTCAGCAGCTGCAGAAGAAACCTCAGCTTCTACAGAGGAGATTTCGGCTGCTGCAACTGAGCAGTTTGCAGCCACCGAAGAAGTTGCAAAAACCGCTGAACAACTTAGTCTTTTAGCCAGTGACCTTTCAGAGGAAATCTCAAAGTTTAAGATTGAATAAAGATTTTAAGAACACATTACCGTATAAACAAGCATCATATAATAAACAAATCCTCAAACCAATAAAGTTTGAGGATTCGTTTTGGCAGGGGAGACAGGGATCGAACCCGCGNCACGCGGTTTTGGAGACCGCTGCTCTACCAACTGAGCTACTCCCCTATATGATTTTCAATCTGTAATACAGAATGACCGAATTCAAGTATACAATAGAAATCGTACCATTGTCAACATCTTGACTACAATGTTTCAAGGGCTTCTTCAATGGCTTTTGAAAGCTGATCCGGGCATGAGGTAGACTTAAAATTGCATTTTAGACCCTTTAACTTTTGTACGGCATCATTGGCATCCATTCCTTCAAGAAGGGCGGAAATACCTTGCAGATTGCCATTGCAGCCTCCTGTAAATTTTACGTTATATAGTTTACCAGACTCAATATCGAATTGCACCTGAGTAGAACATGTACCCTTATTTCTGCGTATGAATGTCATTCTTGTGTTCCTCCGCTGTGTCCTTACCAGTATCATAGACCGCAATCAATTTGTTAATAGGTGTTCCCATACCATGAAATTTTTTCTCATATTCGGTCGGAATATTTCCCTCCAACAAATCACTGTTATACAGATCAAATGTAGTTTTTATAAGATTATAGCCTGAATCTTTAAATGTCTCAAGGGAATAATCAAACAGGGGACGGTTGTCAGTTTTAAACTCTATAATTGATCCGGGTTTCAGAACATTCTTATATAGATTCAAAAAACCAGGTGAAGTAAGGCGTCTTTTGGCATGGCGTTTTTTAGGCCATGGATCTGAAAAATTGAGATAGAGCTTATCGATTTCTCCTTTCTCAAATATTTCTTCCAGGTTTTCTGCATCAAAGATAATTATAGCAAGGTTTTTAAGACCTTCATCAGGGATCTTCTTTATAATCTTTACCAAAACAGCAGGAAACTTTTCAATTGCTATATAGTTTATGTTGGGGTTTTTCACAGCCAGTTCTGTAATAAATTCCCCTTTTCCGGTCCCTATTTCGATATGGACAGGGTTATGATTTAAAAAATATTCATTCCATTTGCCTTTGTAATCCACAGGATTAGAGACAAAATTACTGCATGCTTCTAATTTTTCATAAGCGTTAGGAACATTTCTCAGCCGCACTGTTTTTACCTCCTGGTTTCGCTAATATAGGATTATATAATATTGGGAAAGAGATAACAATACCAAATAAAACTGAGTTAATTGTGTATGCTATTGAATTGCGGTAAGAATTTCATATGAATTTAATATTGACAGTTCCATGCTTCTACAATATAATTTTTAACTGTAAAGCAAAAAAGCTTGACAGATGGTATGCTTATGAATGATAATATAAAAGCTGATCCGAACCCTTTGGAGAGTGTAGAGGATATTCATGAAATTGTCGTACTCCTGGATTTTTACGGACAGCTTTTAACCAAAAGACAATTTGATATAATGGATCTCCATTTTAACAGTGATCTGTCACTGGGGGAAATTGCCGAGGATTTGGGCATAAGCAGACAAGGTGTTTATGATAGTATCCGCAAGGCTAAAAAATCTCTGTTGGGATATGAAAAAAGGCTTGGCCTGGCAGAGCGTTTTAAAGATCAGGAGAAAAATATTGATAAGGCATTAAATAGCCTGAAGAATATGGGCAAGAAATCTCCTGAGCTTACTAATGACTCTGATTATAAGCAGGCAATAGATTTGCTGGGAAAAATACTGGATACATTATAAAGATATATGTAACACATTATAGAACAAGATAGTTAGCATAGAGGTAATAAATGGTTTTTGAAGGATTATCCGAAAAGCTGCAGAACCTGATGAAGAAAATGAAGGGTACTGTACGCGTAAATGAAAAGGATGTAAAAGAAATGATGCGCGAGATTAAACTTGCGCTTCTTGAAGCTGACGTTAACTTTAAGGTTGTTAAAGAATTTGTTAATTCAGTGTCTGAAAGAGCTGTCGGACAAAGCGTTCTGGAAAGCCTCACTCCGGGGCAGCAAATAGTTAAAATTGTTCACGAAGAGCTGATAAAGCTAATGGGATCAGTTCCATCCAAATTGACCTATTCGCCTGCACCACCCACAGTGTATATGATGGTTGGACTTCAAGGTTCCGGTAAGACTACAACCACCGGAAAGCTTGCAAATATGCTTAGAAAAGAAGGTAAACGCCCATTGCTGGTAGCATGTGACGTCTATCGTCCGGCAGCTGTCAAGCAGCTTCAGGTAGTTGGCGGGCAGCTTAACATCCCTGTTTTTGAGATGGGTACCAATACTGATCCTGTAGAAATAGCAAAGAAAGCTGTTGATCATGCTAAAAGTATGCAGTTCGATATCGTTATAATAGATACTGCAGGCCGGCTCCATGTTGACGAAGAGCTGATGAACGAGCTTAAACGTCTTAAAGAGACCGTAAAGCCGCATGAAATACTTCTTGTTGTTGATTCCATGACCGGACAGGATGCAGTTAATGTAGCAGGATCCTTCAATGAAAAACTTGGTATTGACGGTATTATTCTAACAAAACTTGACGGCGATACAAGAGGCGGAGCGGCTCTTTCAACCAGGGCTGTAACGGGAAAACCAATTAAATACACCGGTTTAGGTGAAAAATTAAGTGATTTGGAGCCCTTTTATCCCGACAGGATGGCTTCCAGAATTCTAGGAATGGGAGATGTCTTAAGTCTAATCGAAAAAGCTCAGACTGCATTTGACGAAAAGCAGGCTATAGAGCTTGAAAAGAAGATGAGAACGGCTACCTTTACACTTGATGACTTCCTTGAGCAAATGCAGCAGATAAAGAAAATGGGGCCTTTAAACCAGATCCTCGGAATGTTGCCCGGAGTAGACACAAAAGCTCTGAAAGGTGTTGACCTGGACGAAAAGCAGTTTGCCCGTACAGTTGCTATAATACAGTCAATGACAAAGCAGGAGCGCAACAACCCAAGTATTCTTAATGCAAAAAGGCGAATACGAATTGCAAATGGAAGTGGAACAACGGTCACCGATGTTAACAGGCTTTTAAAGCAGTTTGAAGATATGAAAAAATTGATGAAACAATTTTCCGGTGGTAATACCAAAAAGATGATGAGAGGAATGGGCGGCTTTAGAAGGCCTTTCTGATAAGCTTGAAACGTCTATGACTTAAATAAAATAGTCTGGCGAAAGATAGAAAATTGATACGGATAAAGGAAGGTGGTGAAATCATGGTAAAGATCAGATTAAAGAGAATTGGCGCTAAGAAAAAGCCTTTCTACAGGATAGTAGTAGCAGACGCAAGATCTCCACGTGATGGTAAGTTTATTGAGCAGGTAGGTACTTACGATCCGATGGCAGAACCTTCAATAATTAATGTAGATTCTGAAAAAGTAAAGAAGTGGCTGGGTAATGGTGCACAGCCTACAGAAACTGTTAAGAAGCTCCTAAAAATCGCAGGAGTTGCGGAGTAATTCCATTGCGAAGTATCAGGGTTTCCGTGACCCACAAACGATCTTCGATTGTGAAAGCGGTTAAGGTTCTTCTTTCTGCAACGAATGGAGGTATTGCCAATGAAAGAGTTGCTGGAGAAAATTGCGAGATCATTAGTAGACAACCCTGACGAGGTTTCTGTGACAGAAGTAGATGATGATCAGTCCTTGATTCTGGAGCTTAGAGTTGCCGAAGATGATATGGGAAAGGTAATCGGAAAACAGGGCAGAATTGCCAAGGCTATACGGGTTGTAATGAAAGCAGCAGCCATCAGGGAAAATAAGAGGGTTGTTGTTGAAATAATCTAGCAAAAAGAAAGGCAGGAACGGGAAAAACCGCAACCTGCTTTTTTTATTGCTATTATAGTTACTATGCTGTCGTATTTTACTTTCTTGTAATGTAACCTTCAGCCTTCAGAAGCTCTGCAATAAGAACAGCTCCGCCTGCTGCGCCTCTGACAGTATTGTGGGACAGACTTACAAACTTGTAGTCATACAAGGTATCCTCACGAAGTCTGCCGATGCTTATACCCATACCGTTCTCAAGGTCACGGTCCAGCTTTGTCTGAGGCCGGTTATCCTCTTCAAAATAGGTAATAAACTGTTTGGGGGCGGAAGGGAGGTTAAGCTTCTGAGGAATGCCTTTAAAGCTTTTCCAAAGAGAAATAATCTCATCCTTTGCAGGCTTGTTTTTAAAGCTTACAAAGGTTGCAGCCATATGTCCATCGGTGACGGGAACACGAATACATTGAGTTGTTATAACAGGGGAATCAGCTTTGACAATAACTCCGTTTTCTACCTTACCCCAGATTCTCAAAGGCTCCTGTTCACTCTTCTCTTCTTCGCCGCCTATATAGGGGATAACATTGTCTATCATTTCAGGCCAATCCTTAAATGATTTGCCTGCGCCGGAAATAGCCTGATAAGTACAGGCAACAACATTAGTAGGTTCAAATTCCTTAAGTGCATGAAGAGCCGGAACATAGCTTTGTATGGAGCAGTTGGGCTTTACGGCAATAAAGCCTGTTGTTGTTCCCAGACGCTTTCTTTGGTATTCAATTGCCTCAAGATGCTTGGGATTAATTTCAGGAATAACCATTGGCACATCCGGAGTCCAGCGATGGGCTGAGTTGTTGGATACAACCGGAGTTCCTGTCTTAGCGTAGGCTTCCTCCAATGCCTTAATCTCATCTTTCTTCATGTCAACCGCACAGAAAATAAAATCAACATCTGATGCGACATTTTCTACTTGAGAGGCATCTTTCACAATAATATTTTTAACCGAATCGGGCATGGGTGTTGTTAGCTTCCATCTTCCGCCGGCTGCTTCCTCATATGTTTTTCCTGCTGAATTTGCGCTTGCTGCAATAGAGGTCACTTCAAACCAGGGATGGTTTTCAAGGAGTGCTACAAACCTTTGACCGACCATGCCGGTGCCGCCAACAATACCGATCTTCAATTTATTTGACATAATACTGCTCCTTTCAGTTTGTTTATCTGGTTAACCAAAACATATATGATTAATAATAATACGAAACCACATGTATTTTCAATTAGTATATTCTATAAAATAAGCAGGTCAGAAACAAATAATAATGTATTAATGTTTAAGATCCTGGTCTATAGCACATTAATATCAGTGCCAGTCAAGATTAGTCCACAGTTTTACACAGATCCCATCGTCACGGCAATAAAAGGTTTCCAGACTATTATTATTTCTGTCATATATTGAACGTGAGATTTTCCAATTACTTTCCGAATCACGCTTGTAGCTTTCAACAATAATGTAATCTACATCTGCCTCAGGTATTAGAGTATCCGGCAAGTTTCCTGGCAAGTATTCTTTTTTTGAGATTATTTCACTATTTTTATCCATTTGTATTATAATTATCTTCTCAGGTGGCAGCATAATTGATAATGAAATCTTAATACGGATGCTTATAGTCTTGCTCTTTCCGTTTTCTGTTATAGTCTTTGTTTCTTCCAGCGTTTGTGTATAAGCCGAACCCTCACCTTGCTCACCGGCCAACATAATACCATTACCCGAAGTAGCATAAACACTGCCATCTAAGCTCTGGTAAACAGGATTAATATATCGGGTTTTAGCAGCATGGCCTATAGAAACATAAATTGTACCTTCAAGACTTGTTTTATCTTCATTATCGCCGTGGTGGATACTCATATGCCCGTCACTGATTGCTTCATCAGAACCGGAGGTGATAAAACTTTCTTCTTCCTCTGTGGCAGGAACAGTTGCGGAAAAATAGGCCACCCCATCAACATTATCAAAAGCAAATTCTTTTGTTTCATGGGTATTACCTTTCTCGTCTGTTAGTGTAAGTGTTGTAAGAGTAGCATATAAGCGCCCCTGATACTCCCTATTGTCGCCCTCTATCATAATAGAGCCACCGCCGGAAAATTTGTTGATGTTATCATTTAGATACCCTTCCAAGTCAAAAAGATCGAGATATTCATCAGTTATCAGTACACCAATTAGTCTGTCTTTAATATTTGATTCTCCTTTATCTTCGAGTGCCAGTTGACAGCCTGTTATATTTAATAGTATTAAAACAATTATAAAAACAATAAATATTCTCTTAATCATCATCATTATCCTCCAAGTTACCGTCAAATTTTAGAATATCACCCACATCGCACCCGAGATAGTAACAGATTTTATTTATTGTGCTGAAACGGACTCCTTTTGCTTTGCCGCTTCTTAAGATTGACAGGTTAGCCTCAGTAATTCCAATCAGAGCGCACAACTCCTTGGAGGTCATGCCCCGTTCCTTGAGGATATCTTCAAGATGAACCTTAATTGCCATAATGAATCCTCCTCAGATGATCATATCGTTATCTTCCTTAAGCTGCTTGCTCTCTTTGATATACTGCGCAAAAAGCAGAGCTGCCAGCAGGAAAACAATTGAAAAGACAGGTATTCGAATTGTACTGTTAGCAATAAATATCTTATTAATGAAGACAAGCTGCAAAAGGTTATATCCTATATTGGAAAGTACTGTAATGACAAGAGCCAGCCCGCATATGCGGGAAAGTTTATCGGCACAGAACACAGCCTGTTGGGAATATCGGTCGGCCGAAAGTTCATAAAGAAGGCTTTGCCCGCTAAATACAACCGGTATAATTAATAAACTGGGTATATTATCTACAATATACTCAAGGACCAGGAAAACATAGCTAATACCAAGAAGGTGCTCATTGCCTTTATTACCGGAACGAAGCTGCTCAAAGGAATTCAGAAGATTATTGAACTGAGCTGAGAAAACAAGAAGCACAATAGAAATGTTAACAATATAAAGTAGTGTCATCAGATATTTTTGGAGGCTATTGGTATCGGTAGAAAAAAACAACCGTAAAATTCTAAATAAAATATAACCGGCTATAACAGAATAAGCTATTCCCCCAAGCATAGCCTTACCAGTACTATAATCCATTAAACCTCCAAAGTATTCGCCAAGTAAACCGGGATTAATCATAAAATAGATAATGGCAAATAGTACGGCGCTTAATACAACCAACAGAGTATCTTCAGCACTCAGGTTTCGCTTTTTTCGAATAAGAAACAAAATTATTACAGGTACCAGACATAAAGAAATGTAAATAANAATTGATGCAAAATTACCGGTACCGCCCGACAAAGACAGTATTCGCAATAGAACTCCAATCTGTTCAAATGGAAACGCTATTACATTTATAAATACTTGGGGTAAGGCTTCCCGGGCAATAGACAGCAGTATGCAAAGTACTGCTTCACATAAAAGAAAGACACAAAATTTCTTTCGCTTCATATTTCCTCCAAATTATTGTTAAACGATAATTCTGTTTTTATTATAACTCAAAATTATCGTTAGTCAATAATTTTATATATGAGAAATTGATAATAAAAAGAACACCGCCGTGCAAAACTGCCTGGCGGTGCCCGAAATATTAATATCTGAACAAGATCTATTCATCCTTATTAACCTTGAAAGCTTTTAGCTGTGTATTGAGCTCATTTGTTAAGTTGGTTAACTCATTGAAAGTACCTACAATCGATTCAAAGCTTGCATTCTGCTCCTGGTTGGTTGCGGCAACCTCTTCAACAACTGCTGCTGATTCCTCGGATACACTTGCTATATCGGAGATTTCATTGCTTATCCGGTTAAAATCGTTTTCAAGAAGAATTGTTGATTCTTTTACGTTAACCGAATTCAGATATGCCTTTCCGATGGAGGCTACGATCTCATTAAACACTTCTACCAAAACATTGAGGGATTGTTGCTGTTCAAAAACAGCCTCCCTTGAAGTTTTAACAGATTCTACAGTGCTTGCGACACTTGAGTTGACTTCCTCAATTATGTCCGTAATCATCTTTGTTGATTTATCAGTTTCCTCTGCAAGTTTTCTTATTTCATCAGCAACCACCGCAAAGCCTCTTCCTGATTCTCCGGCTCTGGCGGCTTCAATGCTGGCATTTAATGAAAGCATAGTTGTTTGCTTTGATATATTATTAATAATCTGAATAATATTTGATATCTCTTCAGAGGTTCTGGATAAATCCTTTATTGTAATCTCGGCATTTTCTGTAGCGGTAATGTTTTCTGACATCTTTTCCTTTTGATATTCCAGGGTGTCTGTACCTTTTGTAGCAAGTCCCTGAGCATGTTGTATAAGTTCACTGGATTCGGTCATCTCAACTCCGATTTTTTCAATACTTTCTTTTATATTGCTGGCTTTTACGTTTATTTCTTCCGCAGATACAGCTTGACGTGACACACCTTCACTCAGTTCCTGCATTGATTCACTAATCTGGGTTGTTCCAACCAGCAGCTGCTGTACAGATTGATTTGTTGATATGGCAGTTTCATTTACATTGTCTGACACAAGCAGTGATGCAGAGATAAGATTTCTCAGGTTTGCCACACTTTTATTGAATGCTTCAGCAAGCCGCTTTGTTTCATCCGAGGATTTTACTTCAATATCAACCGTTAAATCACCTTCCGAAAGCATTTTAGAAAACTCTGTTAACTGGATAATGGGTTTGGAAAGCCGTTTTCCAATTATTATAGATATAATAGAACCCAAAACAATAAATAATACCGAAAAGATAATAAGCGTTAACAATAATCTATTAGAGGTGCTGGTCGATAAATTATTAAATACATCCAGGTTTACTTCCACTGTACCCAACATCTTAACTGCGCCGATAACCCAGTTGAATTGGTTATCCTTTAGAACAAATGCTCTTGCGGGGGAATAAGTATTTTCGCCAATTGTCATTAAGCTTAAATCATAAAAGGCGCCGGAAGGATTTTTGTTTGCAAT
>JGI24711J26586_10003650_pt1 | contig 10039 bp, 8 predicted proteins | sample BioPla3DNA1_FD_26586 | JGI IMG/M metagenome (IMG submission 26586)
AATATTAATAATATTAATANTAATTAATAAAAGGCTGGTGAAATGTTTACAAAATGTTCACAAAATCCTAATAAAATATTATAACTTTATTTAATATTTTATAGTAAAATAATTAGAAGGAAAATTATCAACTTAGTTTTAGAAGAAATTATAGCAGAAATTATAGCAGGATTTGATTGACAGAATTTGAAGTTAAAAGATTAGTAAAAGTCAACGATATAAAATATTAAGTTATAAATTTTAAATAAAAATATAGAACAGGGGTCAAATAGCTATGTTGAAAGTTATTAAAGATACTAAATTTATTAAGGATATAAAGGATAATCCGCATTATGGGGAAGTATTTTATTGGATTTTTTTTATTTTTTCTATTTTGATAAAATGTATTTATTTTCAATTTACAACTCATATAAATAGTGAGCCCTATTTTTCATTTACCAATTTAATGATGACCATATCAACTTTTGCAATTATATTGATGATATGTGCTATTATAGCGCTGATATTTAACAAGAAAAGAATAAAGGCTTTATTTATTACTAATATTCTTTTAACTATATTATTAATTGCAGATACTAATTTTTTCAGGTATTATTACGATGTAATTACAATACCTGTATTTAACAGTCTTGACAGCAGAATAATGAATTCAGTTAATCAGAGTATATCAAGTCTTATTAATGTAACGGATATAATTTTTATTATTGATTTTCCTGTAATGCTGGCAGGTCTTATTATTTTAAACAAAAGAGTGGGAGAAATACACTTTTATAAAAGGACAGTAAGGTCATTGGTTTTATTTTTGGTAGGTGTTTTAACCTTTTTGACTGTTTACGGTAAAGCGGAAATTACTGCTTTTGCATACAGCAATAACTATTCTGCACAAAACCTGGGGGTTTTTTACTCTCACTTTTATAGTACAAAATTATTTATAAGAGAAAAGATGTCTGAAGATGAGGACATTACAGACGAAGAAAAAGAATTGATAGAAAATGTGTTTGAAAGCAAGAATCAAGAAAGGTCAGGAGGCAACTATACAGGTATTGCAGAGGGGAAAAACCTTATTATAGTGCAAATGGAGGCTATACAGAGCTTTATAATAGGCAGGACTATAAATGGGAAAGAAATAACTCCTAACTTAAATAAATTTATAAATGAATGTCTTTATTTTGACAATATATATTATCAAACAGCAGGAGGAAATACATCTGATGCAGAATTTTTGTGCAATACTTCCCTGTATCCTATGGCTGAAGGAGCTGTATATTACAGATTTTATGAAAACACATATCATTCACTGCCTCAAGCATTAAAGGAGAAAGGATATGATACATATTCTTTACATGCGTATGAGGATGTATTTTGGAATAGAAATGAAATGTATAAGTCCATTGGATTTGATAACTTTATTAGTGCTAAGGACTATCAAATGGACGATTTGGTAGGATGGCATGGTGAGGCTTTAAGTGATATGTCCTTTTTTAGGCAGTCTTTTGATAAAATTGATACAAAAAACCCTTTTTATAGTTTTTTTGTGACACTTTCTTGTCACCATCCTTTTGACTACTTTGAAGATTATGATTTTGATGTTGGTGAGTTGCAGGGGACTTATTTGGGAAATTATATAAAGGCTGCACATTATGCTGATGAATGCATGGGTTATTTTATAGATGAGCTTAAAAAACGGGATTTATTTGATGACAGTTTACTGGTTTTATACGGAGACCACAAGGCTATTCCAATAGTAAATGCAGAGGAGTTGTATGAGTTTTTAGGATTGGAGGAAAGGGAAGATATATGGGCAAAACTTCAAAAAGTACCCCTTATGATAAAGTATCCTAATCAAGAAACTCCAGAGGTAATAAGTAACATAGGTGGACAAATTGATATTTTACCTACTATATCCAATATGATGGGATTTGATTTTCCATATGCCCTTGGAAAGGATTTGTTAAACACAGATAAACAATATGCAATATTTAGAAATGGAACCGTAGTTACAGATAAATATGTGTATATCAATTGTTCTCGGAATGTGTATGACTATGAAGATGAAACCATGTTGGACTTAGAACTTTTTGAAGAAGAGATTTCTTCCTATTTGAAGGAACTTGAGGTATCTGATATTATCATTACAAAAGATTTATTTAAAAGATTGAATTAAATATAAAATATTATTAAAAAGTGCATTATATAAAAAGGGGCGTTAGCCCCTTTTTAAAAGTTTATTAAAGATTTTTTAATTTAGAGTTTATATTTATTGGGCACAGCATTTTTTGTATTTTTTGCCGCTTCCACATGGGCAAGGCTCATTTCGTCCTACTTTATTGCTAATTGCTATTTTTGACCTGTTGTAATCTTTAGTCATCTTGTCACGTTCTTCTTGTGGGAAAATATTATCCCACATTGGTAAATTATAGAGCCAGTGTGCTTTTGCATCTAGCATGTTATAAAAGAGTTTTTCAAAGTCAATTTCCAATTTTATGTTAGAATCTTCTGTAAGCAGGTCTAAATCTAATTCTTTTACCAAACTGTCATTAATTCCATCTAAAAAGCCCAAGAAATATGTATTTTCCATTTCAAATTTTTTAGCAAGTTCGCTAACAGTTCCCTCTACAATTTCATCGTGATTAGTAAGTATATATTCGTAAACATTTTTTTCTTGGATAAGATAATCATTCCAAAACTTATTATGTTCAGCTTCGTTTCTTTCTATGTCCGTAAGGTCTTTCCACTCGCTATATATACTCATTTGTAATTTACCTCTCCTTTTTATTTTTTTATTTATTTTAATTTTAAAATTATCATAAAAAATATTATAGCACAAATTATTTTTTTATAATAGCTTTTATTCTAAATACATCTCTGGCTCTTCCAAATCCAAGCCTTTTTGACCATTGAGTATCAAATTTTTTCAAATCGTCATTATCCACAATGTCAATTTCAAAAATGTCAATTCCACAGGACTGATATATTGGAGAAAGGGTATTTTTTATGTATTCAACTGAGAGGAAGGGCAATTCCCTGCGACTGATTTCACCTGCCTCATGAAGGTCATTATATGTAAACCACATTTCTAAATGTGCTTTAGGAGGTTTGGCAATGCTAACTATATTGTTTAAAATAATGGGATTTCCTTTTACCACTCCCTCCAACAAACTTCCCCACGGAAGATTTACATATATTTTGTCAGCTTTGTGGTATAACTCCTGGGGCAGTTCCTCTGCAGCTGCAACAACATAAAGTGCATTGGTGATACCCCCTTTAGATGGTTTCTTTATGGATTTTGAGGCGTATTCCACCATATTTTCAGAGACAGGGTCAATTCCTATATAAAAACTGGTGGGGTTTTTTTTAGCATTTTTATATACAAACCTGCCATTGCCTGTCCCAATATCCACAACCACCATTTCAGATTCTTCAATTATTTTGTCAAAATCAAAAGCCTCAACAATTGTCTTTCCCTTTAGTACTCTCAATATAAACAAATCCTTTGCAAGCTATTTTTAACATTTAAAATTATAGCACTTTTCTGCATTTAAGTACAAGTAGAATTATGTATTTATTTTATTGAAAAAGGTTCCAATTTAATTGTAGGTATTATTGGTATATGATATAATTTTATGGAGGGTATGTATTTTTAAAAGTATAGAAAATAAAGTATTTTAGAGTATATATATTTTGGAGTATATAAGGGAGGAGTTTTTTTGTTTAAAAAAGCTAATATAATAATTTGTATTTTAGCAGTATTGTGCACTACTTTTATGTTTTCACAAAATAATATATGGTCATTTGAAGGAGAAGTAAAAGTGGGGAAGGGAAGCTATTCTACTGTGTTGCCCCCTGGTGCAGAAAATGCCCAGTCCCTAATATATAAAACAGATAATTTAAAAGGTCCTATGTCAACAAATGATTGGTGGAGTTCTACAGCATTTTTGCAGTATTCAGAGAGGCAATATCCTCATCCCCTTGCTGTTATAAATAAAAAAGAAGGGATACAGGTATATTATCCTGGACCTTTAATATTTGCAAACAAAGATGCTATTTGTGGGTGGATGAACTTGCCAGAAGACACTTTAGAGGATTTTACAATAGGTCATTCGGCAGTTCAGATATTTCCTGATACAAAGGTAGATGGCTATAGTGACTGGTTTGTCACCAATTTATTTTCAAGTGGTATTCATAAAATGAAAGTTTCATATGGTTCAGGTTCTCCATATATTTATTTTACCTATACAAGTGGAAATCCAAAATTGATATTTGGAGAAGTACCTCATATCTGGTCAGGTAATGCAAATTCAAAAGTTTTAGGTATTACCATAAATGGAAGGCATTATGGGTTGTTTGGACCTGAGGGTTCTACTTGGACTGGCATAGGAAGTAATGTACTTATAAACAATTTAGGTGGTAAAAATTATTTTTCAGTAGCATTACTTCCAGATAACAGTCAAGGGACTTTAGCAAAGTTTACCCAGTATGCCTATTCCCATGTAATAGATACAAAAGCTGAGTTTGTATATAACAGGGATAATAGTGAAGTTGTCACAACTTTTACATATAAGACAGAGGCAAAAGAGGGATGGGAAAAGGGAACTCTTTTTGCACTGTACCCTCACCAATGGAGGCATACAGACGATAATTTGCTAAATTATTCATATCAAACGGTAAAGGGTAAAATGAAAGTTGGGGAAGGAAACAGTTTTAAAACCAAAATGAAATACACAGGGGTTTTGCCAACACTTCCAGATATGGGTACATATGACAGGGAGCGTTTAAATGGATATATAGAAGATGAAGCAGGAAAAAATCCAAATCTTGCAGTTGATACCTACAATGTGGGCAAAGAATTAGGCAAGGCTGCAGTGCTAGCTCCAATTGCTGAGCAAATGGGAAATACCCGTGCTGCAAAAATATTTCATGATAGAATAAAGGGAGGTCTTGAAACTTGGCTTTCTGCAAGAGATAGCCAGGGGAAGCTTAAGAATTCTACAGTTTTTTATTATAATGACATCTGGGGAACAATAATTGGATATCAGGACAGTCATGGAAGTGGTCCTTTAATTAATGACCATCACTTTCACTATGGTTACTATGTAAAGGCGGCAGCAGAGATAGCCAGAGTTGAGCCAGAGTGGGCATCCCAGTCCAACTGGGGAGGCATGATTAACTTATTAATACGGGATTTTGCAGGTGGCAGGAATGATTCTTTATTTCCCTATCTTAGAAATTTTGATCCCTATGCAGGACACTCTTGGGCTTCAGGAAATGCAAACTTTGGAGACGGAAACAATCAGGAGTCTTCATCAGAGGCAATGAATGCCTGGACAGCTATGATATTGTGGGGGGAAGCTACAGGAAATACAGAAATACGGGACAGGGGAATATATTTATATACAACTGAAATGCATGCAATTAATGAGTATTGGTTTGATGTACACAAAAGTAATTTTCATAAAGACTATCTCCATGAACAAATTGCTATGGTATGGGGCGGTAAATTGGTTAATGGTACATGGTGGTCGCCAAATCCAGAAGAAATCCATGGTATTAACTGGCTTCCATTCCATGCAGGTTCTCTCTACCTTGGTCACTATCCTGAATATGTGGAGAGAAACTACAAGGACCTTCTAAACCGGCGGAAATCTACTAATTGGCTTTTGTGGGATGATTTAATCTGGATGTATCGTGCAATGTCAAATCCAGTTGATGCAATAAACCAGATGGAAGTAGGTATTGACGACAGCTCAAACTGGTTGGAGGCTGGAAATACAAAAGCACATACCTACCACTGGATACATAATTTTAATGCTATTGGTCATGTGGACAGAAATGTAACTTCCAATCACCCAATTTATGCTGTGTTTAATAAAGATGGAAACAGAACATATGTGGCTTACAACTATGGCAATTTCCCAATAACAGTATCTTTTTCAGATGGCAAAACTATGAATGTACCTCCAAGGTCTATGGCTACATCAACAGGGAAAGACACAGGAGAGATAACTCCGACGCCAGTGGTGCCTACACCAAGTTCAACACCTGATCTGCCTGTAATTGAGAACTTAATTATAGATGATTTTAACAGTTCTGACCAGTGGGATTTAGGTAAAAACGATTTAGGAGAAAAGATTATTAGAAATGGAGGACTTTACAATTTAGAGGCTAATACTAATTTGTATTTTTTCTACAATGGAGGAAATAATCCTGAATCATTTGACACATATATAAATAGGGATATTTCTTCTTATAGCCATCTTGTTTTAAATATAAAAGGAGGCTCTGGCGGAGAAGAAAATTCTGTAAGGATTATTTTAAATGATGGTTCTAATCACAGTGTCCTGCTATCAAAGTATGGAAGTCTGACTACAGAATATAAAGAAATTAAGATACCTCTTACAGATTTTGGTGCGGATCTAAAGAATGTAAATTATTTGAGATTTGAGGGGACGGGAACTGCTAAAGTTTTGAGAATAGAGGAAATAAAGCTTTCTAAAACTGCAGAATCTGTTTTAGCATATGGAGATCTTAATGGTGATGGGTTTATTAATTCAAATGACTATGTTTTAATTTCAAGATATATATTAGAGGTTATAAATAGCTTTCCTAACCCATATGGTGAGCAGGTTGCAGATTTAAATGGTGACGGCAGTATAAATACTTTAGATGCCTCTATTTTAAGGAGATATTTACTTGAAATAATTGATGAATTTCCAGTGAAAAGTTAAATAAAAAATGCCCTTTGTAAAATTAAGGGCATTTTTTATTTTAAGGTTATTTTTGTTGATTTGCTATATTGTTGGTTTGTTATTTTGCAGGTTTACTATTTTGTCTATTTGTTATTTTGCTAATTTAGCTGCAATTTCAGCTACATATTTTCCTTGGAATCTAGCACCAGCCAGTTCCTTTTCAGATGGCATTCTGCTTCCGTCATTTCCTGCAATAGTTGCAGCACCATAAGGGGAGCCACCTATGATTTCCTCTAGTGTATTTTGTTCAGCAAAGCTATAGGGAAGACCTGCAATAATCATTCCGTGGTGAAGCAATGTGGTGTGGAAACTTAATATTGTTGACTCCTGACCCCCATGCTGTGTTGCAGTACTTGTAAAAACGCTGCCTACTTTTCCAATGAGTGCACCGTTTGCCCATAAGCCGCCTGTGCCGTCTAGAAATTGTCTCATTTGTCCAGCCATGTTTCCAAATCGGGTAGGAGTTCCAAATATAATTGCATCGGCACTGGCTAATTCATCAATAGTACAGATAGGTATATGCTCAAAAGCTTTTGCAGCATCAAAAGCTCCAATTTGTTTTAGTAAATCTTCAGGGAGGGTTTCAGGTACTCTTCTTAGGATAACTTCTGCTCCTTCAACTTCCCGTGCTCCTTCTGCGACAGCTTCTGCCATTTTGTATACATGTCCATAAGCAGAGTAAAATACAATCAGTATTTTCATAAAATCAGCTCCTTAGTTTGTTTATTAATAGATATATATCCATATATTTATTTGCTAAACGTAAAGTTATTATTCAAGAAAATTGAAGGAAATGAAGAAAATTAAGCTGGACTTATTAAAAAAATAATGTTATAATTATCTGTGTTTCAAATAGTGCCCTCATAGCTCAGTTGGTAGAGTGCATCCATGGTAAGGATGAGGTCACCGGTTCAATCCCGGTTGAGGGCTCCAAGTCAAAACCCTCTCAAATACGCTGTTTTAAGAAGCTTGAGAGGGTTTTTTATTTTCGTATAGAAATAATTTATTAGCATATTTTTTCATTCTTTAATGGGTACTTAATAGGTACTAACTTTTTTAAGTTGGATAACATTGTCTTTCTTTTGATTTTTTTTCAGGCAATGTTTCTGGAATAATTTTGATGCATATGTATATCTCATGGTGTGCAGATTCGACCATTCACATCCTATATGTTCACCGACACTTTTAAACCTTTTCCTTAGGTAACTCATGGTTGGCCGTTTGCCTGTGTCGGTTTGGAAAAGTGGTGCATTGGGCTTTTGGACGGGTAATTTTAAAATGTGTTCCTTGAGTTTAATTATAGCATCAGGAAAAGGCACAACTCTTCTGCTTGAAGTTGTTTTGGTCATATTTTGCACTACTTTTTTCGTTCCAGAAAGGTTTTTGTTACTTTTACAGTTTTCTTTTTTAAGTCAACTTCCTTTATTTAAGTGCCAATGCCTCACCAGGACGCAAGCCTGTGTTCAGCATGAACAAAGCATATATATAGTGTTTAGTCCTGCATCGTAACACTTCTAAAAATTCTTTTTCCTGCCCTTCCGTTAGTGCCCTGGTATCTTTTTCTTCATGTCAAAAATGATGTTTTTTGGTATAGTGCATTTTCTTGCTTCATTTCTATTAACCATTTTAAGTTCTTCCGCTTTATCTAATGCACCATTGATAAGCGTGCGTGTGACCTTAATGGTTTCTTCGCCATAATCCTCATCAGATAAATTATTATAGAATTTCTGTATTAATTCTTGATTTAAACTTTTTAACGGGAGATTGGCAATATCATATCTTTTTAAGCGTGCAATTGAAGTTAGATATTTTTCCTGCGTGTTAAAGCGTATGCGTGGTTTTTATAGACTTCAAACCATTCCTTACACCAAGCAATAAGAGTTTTTCCTGACGGATCCACATATTCGCTCTTGCCAAGTGCTGTTAGCATAGCACGCATCTGAGCTAAGGCTTTGCCTTTTTCATTTTTCTTTCCGTATATGCTCTTGTATCTAGTTTCTCCGTTTTCTTTTTTTCTCGCTGGATATCTGGCTTACCAAAGTTTCTTATCTTCTCTCCAACGGATAGAACCTTCATCTCTTCCTCGCCTTTTCTGTTTTTTCTTCCAAACTTATCACCCCTTTGTTTTATTTCACCTTACCTTTACAACCACAATCTTGACATACTCTCCAGGTAACTGTCTTGCTTTTGCGCCCTCTTAATAGCAAGGCTAAAGCAATCCAGCCAAATAAAGGTATCAACAGCAGTACTATATAAAATAGTACAGTCAGACACCCTCTTCTTTTAATTTCATGTGCTACTTGTACATTTACATTGTTACTTCCACATTTAGGACATATCATTTATAGAACCCCCTTTTTTATATTAATCTTCACAAGATCCAACGTGTTTTAAAATAAGTTTATATTTTATCACACCCAAAGACTATATCTTATAGCCATTATATAGAAACGTGTACAAAAATGTTGTCGAAACATGTCGAAACAATAAAATCTCCTTCACAAAATGGGACATACGTTCTATGATGAAAATAAGCTACTTTAGAATGTGCGGTTGTGGAGGTGATGGCATGGAGGTTAAGGAACGTATCATTAGGTTGATTGAACAGATAGATGATTCTACTGTTTTAAGGAGAATCATCTATCTGTGTGTGCCAGGCATGGCACTAATCTAGCTAGTGAAAGTCTAGCCACGGGTATTTACCGCCAAGTGTAGCGAACCACAAGTTGGTGTCAGTAATGGCATGGATGAAGGAAGTGGTGTAGCAAAGTTCTTGAGCCTACGAACAGAAACTTGATAAGGCGACTAGGTGGGTGAGGTTGCAAGACAAACTTAAGCCCAAAAGGTAAACGTAAACCGAAGTTGTAAATCAAGAGGTTGTGGAATGAAAGATTAGTGTCTTACCCTGGGAGGCCCTACCCACATATCAAAAGATATGGTCGAAAAAGGTTTAGGGAGGGAGTCAGACGAAGTCAAAGTAGGCGTAATAGCTGAAGGACTGAAGCGATTTATAGTACAAATCGCTACTTATAAAATAATACATTAGCCAGAAATCCGATGAATAAGAAGAGTAGGAGCGTAACCGAGGGATATTATTTATATCGAGAAGGGCGATGTGTAGGAATCTTATAGTAGAGAGAGGAGTAACAACAATGGAATTAATGGAAGTGATATTATCAAAGGAAAATCTAAACTGTCAGTGGTAAAATTTAATTGGTTCTTTCCAGGGTTAATTGAATTAAATGACAATATATGATAAAATAAATGAAAATTAAACAAAAGAAAAGAGGATT
>JGI24711J26586_10003661_pt1 | contig 10018 bp, 13 predicted proteins | sample BioPla3DNA1_FD_26586 | JGI IMG/M metagenome (IMG submission 26586)
GCGGAAGCTGGCCAACAAATTGGTATGAATACACAGGAGAATAATATGTATTATATAATTAAAAACGGCAATCAGATACTCCACACAGGTACAGCGGAGCCCAATACAGTTGGCACCCGATATGATCTACTGTGGTTCGATACAGAAGCAGAAATGCTTCAATACATAGAAGACAATAACTTAGAAATCGTAGAGGTGGAAAATGAAACTAACTAATACTCACAAGCACTTTGGATGGATGCTTTTGCTCGGCATACTCGCATGGGCGTTTGCGTTCTTTGGCAAGGCGCAGGGATTGGGATACTTCCCGAATAGCGCGGCTGTTATGGTCACGGTATGGGTAGAGTATCAGCAATGGTCACGCAGCGGAAAGCCGTTCTGGACACTCGTGAAAGAGCGTGGGCTGGACTCACTGGTTGACGTTTTAGCTGGCAATGCTGGTTTTATTATCGGCTACAATGTGTTGCTGAGATTAACAGCAGGCGGATGGATAGTATAATGATAACTCCAACCTATAAACAGCTATATAGTATCGCCAAATCTAAAGGCTACGCATGGTTTACTGAACCTTATGACCTTAACTTCATAGGTATTCGTAGCAACGCTAAGCATGACGATACCTTTAACGACACTATAGCCGTTGCATATAAAGACGCTGACGGCAACGAGAGAGTGTTCTGTGCGCCTTTTACCTGTGATCCAGGCAANTACTATTTACGCAACCCACTCAATGCTAGTGGCACAGCCATTATACCTGAAGGTCAATATAGAAGTATGTGGATATTGGGTAAGCACAAGGGNTATGTTGCTTTAGTGCAACGCACAGCCATTCGTGTCCTTAGAGATAATGACAAGGACGACCTGTTGGGCGGAACCCTCTCTGTATATCCTGAACTTGGTGGATTTAATTTCCACAGAGCATTAGAGAATAGCATTGCCAAAACTATAGGCAAGTTCTCTGCTGGTTGCCAAGTTGTACAAGTGCCAGAGGACTTCAGCTATATCATCAGCCTTGTTAGGCTACAAGTGAAATACGTAAAGTCAGCAATAGTCTCTTACACTCTTATTAACGAAAGGGATATACAATGGGACAACTAATACAGCTTAGCCCTGAGGAATCAGGCAAGTTATGGTATAAGCTCTCTACNTATGAGAACAATATGTATGCCGCATGGAGAGCAGAGTGCCTCGACAATAGAGCTTTTTACTTTGGGCATCAAGCAACAAGTGAAGAGATTAAACAAATACAGGAGCGAGGCCAGCACTATATAGTAATTAACAAGATAAGAAAAGCCATAAGAGGCATGTCTGGTATGCTTGCCTCTAATGTCCCTAAGTATAAACTAGTGGCTATGGGGGATGATGATAATCTTAAAGCCGCTCTAGGCAACAANCTTCTTGATTGGGCATGGCATAACAGTGGCGGAGTAACAACTTTTAGACGCACAATTAAAGATGCACAGATAGATAACATTAAGTATCATCATGTTATATACTCTAAGGATAAAAAGGTTAAATCAGTATTGTTATCTTTTGATGATGTCATTGTTGACCCATCCTCCAAGCATCCTATGTTTGAAGATGCAGAGATGATATGTATTCGCAGGTATGTTCCTATCGAGTACGTAAAAAGNGTATATGGTGTTGCAGACGTAGTGTATGAAGTTCCTAGCTCTTATTATGACTATGCTTCGCATGATACTGGTGCAGTCGAAGCAGCAAATGCTTTTATCCAGAAAGTATACAGCTATGATAAGCTGTATGTAAACCTGTATGAGTGCTATAGAAAAGAATTTTATCGTACTGAGGATACTGGTGAAGTAAGGTCTAAGATAATAAAAGATACAGTTATTGGCTTTAGACATTCCTTTAGAGAGGAATTGCCAAGTCCTATTTCTGAGTATCCTATTATACCTGTATATGTAGAAGACACAGAAAATCCATACAAGCGTGGAGAGATACATTTTCTTAAAGACCTTCAAAAGTTTATTAACAAGAGCTATGGTGTTGTCTTGCTTAATGCTCAGTTAATGTCTAACCCTAAAGTATTCCTTAGAGAAACAGATATACCAAGTGCAGACATAGAAGAATTTGAAGATAACTATGCTAATCCAGGATCAGTATCNGTATTAACTGGTAATGCAGAGCCTCCAATTATAGTGCAGGGTCAACCATTAAACAATGCGTTCTTTACACTATATCAAGACGCTAAGCTTGAAATGGAAGCAGCAACAGTATCAGCTATGCAGCTTGGGACAGTTATGCCTTCAGGTATGAATACCAGTCAATTACTTGACCAGAGAGAGATGATTCTTGATTCACTTAAAGATTTTACGTCTGTTATAGACCTTGCCTGCTCTCAGCTTGGCAAGGTTATGTTACAGTACTGCTCTGCCTATCTCTCTACAGAAGACTTGTTGAGATTGTTGGATACCTCTGGTGCACAAGCTCGGATACGAGGATATCTCGATCAGGGACTTAACGTTGATGATGAAGAAAGCGTTGCTCAGTATATAAGAACCGCAGAAGAAAACAATATACCTGTTGATGCTATAGAGCAGAATCTTGCTCAAGCACGTCTTGATACTGACTTCATGAAAGCCTTAGAGTATTATACCGATATGCCAGACTTCTCTGATATGGATGTAGTTGTTATCCCTGGCAGCTATACCCCAACCTATGAGATGGCTATGATGAGATTAATGATGGAACTTGCTCAGACTGGAGCTGTTGATCCATCAGTAATACTCAGGTATGTCCCATCAGAAAACAGGCAAGAGCTCATAGAGCGTTTTGATTCTTTGCGTAGGCTCCAAGGACAGATTGAGTATCTTGAAGAAGAGAACAAAGAACTTAAGAAAGCCATTGAATCTCTTGAAGGTGAAGTCGTTACTCAAAGAGTTAACGTTGCTACTATAAAAGAAACAAGTAAACTTGAAAAGCTTAAGGCAGAAGAAAAGGTAAAAGCCTTAATGCGTAAGTATGAACATAGGTTGCAAACAAGAGAACAGCAACAGAAGTTCAAAGAAGAACTTACTGAAATGTTGTTGAATATTCAGATAGAAAAACTTAAAGAGAAAAAAAAAGAGCTTGACAGTAAACAAAGCTCTAACAATATTGAAATCCTATAAGGAGAATGAAAATGAACGAACAAAGTTTGCAAAACACTCCCTTCACTCCTGGGCGACCAGTGGTTGTCCCCACGAGCTCATTTACTCGTGAAGTACAAGAGAGCATTGTAGATAACTATTTCAACGGCACAGGCAGTGTTTATGCCAACACAGTTGATAATTATAACAGACAATTTAGGCCGCAGCAATCTGCGGCTACTGAACCAGCTCAAACTCAACAGTCAGTGGCTCAGCAAGATACTCCGCAACTATCTGCTGATGAGATTGCATCACTGACTAAAATAAAAAGAATGATTGACGGCAATCCTAACATACTAAATGAGATTGCCAGAAGAGAATTGAGTCAAGGTAATCAGCAACAGAATACACAGTCTCAAACGACTGTTCCAGCAGAGGGCTCGAATTCCTTTGCACCTAATAATGTCTCTAAGAACGAACCAAGTAGTGCGGACTTGTGGGACCAACTATTTAGCCAGAATGAAAGCGGGACACCGCAAGATGCCAATACTGGCATAAATAACACTGGTACAGATGATGTGCAGACAGGTCAGACAGAACCTTCTAATTCTCCAACAGTATTTGATCAGCGCTTTAAAGAAGCTCTATATGCAGAGTGTTTAAAGAATGGTCAAGATTATAAAGAAGTATATAGCTTTACCAATGAATTTGTTAAAGACCCTACTGGCTTTATAGAGTTATATAAAGCTATACAAGAAGTTAAGAAACAACAAAGCCAACAAGCACAGGGAGGCAATCAAATATCTCCTTCGCAGAGTTTTTCTAGCCCAGTGAACTTATCGGAAGCCCCCACTCCGAATAATGTCCGCACATTAGCCTCCCCTGCTTTTGGCAACATAAATACTAATCCATATTGGCGATAAATAATATTAAGGAAACAATAAAATGTCGTATACAACTAGAACAAATTACGAAGGTAAGACTGCAGCAGAGCTTGGCCTGACCCAAGACCTGGAGTCTACTGGAGCGTTTTCTGGTACCACTATTGGTATTGGAGACAAATACATGATCGACCTCTACGGTAATATGATCACTCATAAAGTAGAGGATACCCCCTTGCTCACCATTCTTTCTAATCTTGGCACAGTTAGTGAGAAGCCTCCCTACATCGTATGGAATGACGAGTATGAAGGTAAGATGTGGTGGGATATTGCTATTGACAATCTGCGTCAGAAAGATGCTCTTGATGCTGGTGGCAACCCCGCTCTAGTCCTCCCAGGCAGCGGATCAAGAGCCGTTGTAGATGGTACTCAAAGACCGTATGCTCTTACCGATTCAGCTTATACTGGTGGAGCAATAAAGCTGTTGAGTGCTACATCTCTTAACACTACATCCGGCAAAAACATTCTTACCGCTACAGGTGGCTCTGCTATTGTTGATCCAACTTATGTTGGAGCTGGCAGTAAACAAGCTTCAGGCATGGCATTCTGCCCTGCTAACAATCGCGGGGCCGGTACTGCTGCTACCAATAAACTCTTCTTTGCTATTAAGCAAGAGAACGACAAAACTGTCGGTACTGCCGATACTGTGTATAATCGTCTTCATCAGCTATTGACCAACCTTGGCTATACTAAGGTATCTGCTACTGGAAATGGCTCAATAGCTTTGGAAAGGTTTGATTATAACACAAGTGTAACAGCCCCTGTCTATATGGCCTTTGATGAAATCCATCTCGCCAACGCCACAGATAACAACACTACTACCACCGTAACAAACATGGAAACACATTATGAAGCACTAATCCTGCTTAACAAGTTTGGAAAACATACAGATGCCACTGGCAATAACTATCTGTTTTTTGAACTTGACCTAGGTGTTTCTAATCTTGATCTTGGTCTTACTATTGGCAACTATGTTGCTTACGCTAGCAGCAGCGTTCCAGGGAAGTATGATTGTGCCTGTCTCAGCTTCCCCGTAGTAACTGGAACCGTGCCCGCTACTGGCCCCTATGGAATCTTCCTCAACGAAGGTAGAACTACTGCAAAATACATCGGCAAGATGAGCCGCATGGTTCATATCGGCCGCAACATGGTAGCCCCGCCTCCCATTCCTGAGGGCGATACCTTTAATGCTGGTGGCAACTTTACTGCTTGGAGAGAACGTTTGACTAACTTCAGTCAAATCTTTGCCACTCCCAAGTATGGTATAACCGGCACGCATCAGGCATCACAATTCAGATTTGGTGATGATTTCCAACGCACCAGAGCAATGTATCTTGAGCTATACAAAGGCATGAAAGAATCTGCCTTCTTGTTTGGCATTAAGGGTGAAGTCGCCGTAACTAGTGCTACTACAAATAATACCTTCATGACTGGGCAACCAGCTCGTCAGCTTGGCGGCTTGCTGGACTATGCGTTGTTCCCAATTACATATATGAAGAAGGCTCTTGGCGCTGGAAGCTATACTTCTCCAGATACTCCAAATGCTAATTTCATTACTTGGCTTGACGATATCTGTGATCGTCTTAATGCCTTTAAGTATAATGGAAGCAAAGACCTTACATTCCTTGTAAGCAAAAACTTCCTGAGACGTCTAATTCCCTATACCCGTACTATTTCTAATAATGGGAACATTATGGGTGGTCAGGTACAGATAGCTAAGCCCACACAACTTAGCTTTGGTCTTGAGCTTTATACTTTCGTCAGTGCTTCTGGTGCTAACGTTAAGTTTATCCATGAGCCAGCTCTTGATACTCTTCCTCACTTCCCTGTTCCTTATTGGATGTTTGGAACTGCAAACGTAAGTCCTCGTGACATTATGATCTCCATTGACACCAATAATATCAAGCAAGTAGTATGTCGCCCTGACCGTATCTATGGCAACATTCAGGATATCGGACAGGATGCGTTTATGGAAGGTATGAGAGGTGAATCCTCATTCATCCTAAGATACCCCAAAAATCATGCAATAGTGTACGCTCCTACGCAGCTGTAGAATAACTCGATGGCGGGGGTTTCCTCTAGCCCCCCGCCTTCAATTTTAAGGAATGAATATGAAACCACTAGTATTTTTTAACTCACGAGCCGAAGTAGTTAGACGTGAGATAGTTTTCCCTAGCAAGAAAAAGATAGTTATCTCAAGAGAATGTCCAGAGTATATTACAGCAGATAAAGAAGAAATAGACTTCTTGTCTAAAGTATTTGGTATTGGTGTTAGAGCTTTAAACGAAAAAGAGTATACTCTTTATATGACTTCTCGTTTTGAAGATATGCCTCATGTAGAGAAGAGAGAGATTAGCTCAAGTGACCTTGAAGCCTATCTCGCTTCTACTGCGCACGAGAAGCTCGTTATAGAGCTTTTGCGCTCTAAAGGATATGAGATATCAAAAAAGGCTGAAGACTTCTCAGAAGCTCTCTCAGGAGTTCCTAAGGCAACAAGGACAAAGAAGACTATTAAGAAATGAAACACAGAAGCTATCCCATGACTCTTATTTATGAGGGAGTAATACAGAGAGCTGTTTCTATTGTAGCCCCTGAGCCTTGCCCCTCTATAAGCGTATATGGGCTTAATTGCCTTAATGAGCTTATTGATCTTGGGACATTAGCTGATGGTAGAATTAACATAGACAGCAAACACAGAATAGCTGTTGTATGGTTTGAGTATGATACTGATGTTGTTGACTCTGGCATAGTTGATTCTATAGACTTAATTATAGACGGGAGCTATAGCTTACGCAATGATAACAGCGCATCTTAGCACAATAAAAGAAGGTGAAGCTATTACCAGATGTGCAGTCAGCTTTGTTGTTAACTGCCCTCTGAGTAAGGGTAACTTAGCTTTTGAGCTAAACACTCAGCATAAGGGTGTATGGTCAACAGTCAGTAAAGAAGTATCTCTAAGTAGGGCGGGCTATAACTTTATATTCTTTTACCTTGATGTAAAGCCAGCAAGCTATATGGAGCTTAACGTAACTGATATGACAGGTATAGATGTTATATACACAAGCACAATATCAGCACTGAGCATGGTGAAAGTATGAAGATAAGTGATATCATTAAAGACTGCCCAGCTCTTACTGATGAGTTGATAAGAGCTGCTTATTCACATGTAGTAAGGACAGTAAGACTTCAACCACTACTAGTAACTATAGAGACAAATAAGCTAAGGTGCTATGATCTTACTAAAGAAATTCACCAGCTTACAAGAGCAGAACTTTATACTCCATTAGGGCAATATGCTTTGACAGATGAAGATGATGATTGTTTTGTTGATTATGATGGCAGATACATAGTAGCTAATGATATGGGCAACTATGGTCAGAACACAACCTATACAGACTATGAGGGTGCATGGCTTACAGATGAAGATGGCTATGTGCTGTCTGAAAAAGATGATATAGATGGAGACTATCTATCTGGAGAAGATGGAATAGTCTTAGAAGATTATGATGATTCACTATTTGTAGAGGAGACATAATGTCAGATACAGTAAGAGTAACAGAAGTATTAAAGAAGAAACTTTCTTCAGTTCCAGAGGTTAATGAAAGCCAACTTAAACCTGAAGATATGTTGATAGGTCTTAAGACAGATGACAATAAAAAGACAGTGCAGATACCAGTAGAGGTTCTTTTAAATGTTATTGATACTAGGTTGTTAACAGATATGAAAGAAAAGCTTACTGATTTAGAAGATAGGCTTGCTGTTGTAGAAGATAAACTTGCTGGTTTATAGGATAAAGTGTAATGTATCAGTTAGAGAAATATCCTGTAAAGATAAAGCAAATAGTGGATGTTATTTGCGAAACCAGACTTGAGGATATTCCACATGTTGTTCAAGATGAACGACCTAATGTTGTTATGAGCCTAGGCCCCTGCCAGCCAGCAGGGGCAATATACTATTCTAATAATCAAATTACTTGTACAGCTCCAGCCACCTTTATGGCTATATGCTATTTTATGCCAATGATAGTAGAAGACGGTGAGGATGGGTATATCCCAGATCACTTAGTTATGTTGACAGTATGCAAGGCTCTCTCTATCCTTGCAGAAGAGTCTGGGGATATTGAACAGTGCGCAAGATATGAAGCTGTGTTTACTCAGCTTGTTAATGCATACAATGAAAACTTTCTCGATACTTTACCAAATACCTTGAGTCAAGGATATAAAATAAATGCTAACCAACTATAGCTACACAGAATATCTTCCCTCAGTTTATGCTGATAGCACCAACACTATTCTAGCTAAACTTAATAAGGCTACTCTATATAGTCTTAAGGTATTGTCTGTTCATGGCGTAACAATGATAAAGAATACTCCAGAGCATGTGTATGAAATAAAGAGAGAGTTTGATGAGACAGAAGAAGAAATGCTTGGTGGTGAATGCTCAAGGATGGTTAATAGCTTAATCTCTCATAGTGATGCTGTAGTGAAAGTAGTTTTACCCAAAACTTATGACCAAACTATTGTAGATAGAATAGATGGTCTTATCTCANCNCTAAGAGACTCTGACCCTACGAGGGCATTTCAATATGTTTCTCTTNTAAGTACTCACACAAAGAACAAGCTTGCTGAGTATAACCAAGAACGTGAATACAAATCTAAGAGAATAGGCAAGATAAAGCCATGTCAATTTTAGCATACGATAAATTCAAAGCATCTCTAGTAAGGCCATATATAACTATACCGTGCCTAGNGATATGTAAGACCACTATGTTAAAAGCTTATGCTGGTGATATGTATGATTCCCACGACTATGTTTGCTGTACTCCACTAAGCAGACTATTAAGACACACTAATCCCAGTGTTGCCTTTAAGGGCACAGATACAGCCATAGCAGAGCCTTTCATCATTGGGCAATACCACAACACTACTATAGACATGATGGCCCCACAGGAGCCATCTCATGATCTTTTAACAGATATTCTTTCTGGCTTATATTGGAGTTTGTGTAATGAGCATCCTGAATTATCTTATGTATATATGCAGGCGTATTATCTTATTGCAAGAATATCGCAAGATACCCCGCCTATGTTTGGCGGGAAAGAAACAAGATATGAGGTAAAGACTTATGAGTTCTAATACAGGCTCAANTATAGAAAAGATGTTACCCCCTTCTCCTACTGCATCGCAAAAGAGAAGTATCAATTTATTTAATGCTGAAGAAGAAGAAATAGATGCCATCAGCTTTGAACGCATAGGTGTTAATACTATGCACTATAAAGATAGAACATCGATAGTGTCCGCTAAGTATGCTGATGTTACTACTTGCCTTGGGGAAATACGTCCAGGGAAGGGCGTTAAGTTTATTCCTGCAGATGTTCCAGCTATCTATGACTCAATACCAGAAATCATATCTCCTTCTGATCCTACTGGATGGGGTGATGTAAATATTAAAGAAAATGAAATGATTGTTATAGCTAAAATAACAACAAGAGGACTGGCTTCAGTAGCCGCAGGAGATATTGTTGGAGCATTTTATAATTATGCTACAGGAGATTTACGTGGAAGGTCTGTAGTCCAAAATATAGGAGGTGTGTATCTCTGTGTAATTGTCGTATATTATGATACAGAAGAATTAGAAGATACTCTTGATCTAAGACTATACAGTATTGATAATGAAGAAGAATACTATTCCTCTATACCTATAGAAGAGGGCGTAGTGGGAAGCATGGAAGAGCCTCAAGTGCTTATATTTAAAGACCCTAGTACACCAGAATCGTAATGAATAAAGAGAATCTTTTTANCTCAAGCACTGAGTATAAGCTTAACAGTATTAACTGTAATATACTTACTCCATTAGGTACTACTGATATTAGTAAAAGTTCTATTNNTGGAGTAGCTTACTCACAAAGCACCAGTGATAAAAATTTCGCTAATAACTGCACTGGTTTATCTGGGTACGTAGAAATAAAATTAAGAAGTATTATGCCGT
>JGI24711J26586_10003663_pt1 | contig 10016 bp, 22 predicted proteins | sample BioPla3DNA1_FD_26586 | JGI IMG/M metagenome (IMG submission 26586)
GAATGTTAAATCATACAAGTCTAATCCATTCAACTGAATTTTTAAGTATTGAGCCTTTGATTGATTCCTAGTTAGCTTAATCATCAGGTAGACATAACCTAGTTCATCATAGCCGTAATACTTAAATTTACTGCCCGTCATTGCTAAAAATTTGTTACCACCTATCTGTTCTGCTATGGTTCTATAATCCCCTGTTTTGACTTGGTTTTGTGCTGTGTTTTTCATTGTGTTAAACCTCCTTTTATTTTGTGATTGTTATAGGGTGCTGTAAATTCAAATACAACACCCTTTGCGGTTAAAGTGGTGTAGACTTCCAGCAATCTGCTCTTTAGATTAACCTAGTAAAATCTCTTTTGCCAGTTCCTTCTCGGCTTGTGTATACTTATCACTGTTATTAATTGCCCTGTAGAATTTTTCTAAAGAGTAACCTGGTATTTTGTCCCAAATTTTACGAGTTTCAATTAATAAGTTTTTATATTCTTCTTTGTGTTGCATTGTTCCACCTCCTTATTATTTTGGTGTTCTAAAATCCTTATTTTAGGGTACTATTTGTTATTTTGTTATAGTACCCTATGATAAAGATTTTAATCAATTACCTGATATAATCCATCGTTTAGGCTTAAAACATAGTCAAGGTTTAATATTCCGGTACTTCTTTTACTTGTTGCGGTCTGATAGATTTTATACAAGCCTGTTTTTTGCTTCTGGCAGTAAACTATACCTCTTGGAGTTTTTACTTTTATTCTAGGTTCTGTCATATCGTTTTTTACCTCCTTATTATTTTAATACCCTTTTTAATACTTCTAATACCTGTTGCACCTTCTCGCTGTCCGTACCCTGATCCCCTTCTAAGATAATTTCAATTAGTTCCAATTCGCTTCTAACTCTTTCGGTCATTGCCATTTTACTTACCTCCCGTATAATCATTTCATTAATATAATTATACGCTATTACGGTTCATATTGTCAATATTAAAACAAAGAAAAAGCAGGTTAAAACCTGCTAAATTTATATTATCCTTCTAATCTGTAACATGATGCTGTCAACATATCAATAGTATTTTTCAGTTCCTTATATGTATCTGATTCTTCAGTATAATGTCTCATTCTTAATCTTAAAGTATTAATTATCATGTCTAGGGTTTCATTCTTCATTTTTAACATTCCTTCCCTTTTAGTTTGATTCAAATCGTCATTTGATTAAAACATATGCTCTTTTAATATTTTACCCGTTTTGTTATTCATAAGCATAATATAAGTAACTGTTAAATCGTTATTTAATCCTAATTCGTTTCTAATTTCTTCAACTTCTAAATTTGAAAGTCTATTAAATTCAGTTTTTAATTGTTGTAAACTATCATCACTATTAGATGTTAATAATGTACCGTTATCATAAAATTTAATCTCATATTTAAGCATTTTATTCCTTCCTTTCCTTCATTTTTATTTTTTGACTGTTAAGGGATGCTATAACATCATAACACCCCTTTTCAATTTTTACGCTATACCTTGATCTTGACTATCCTTAATATCCTGCCCACTGAGCAGGTATTGTCTGAAGTCTATTTTTACAATCTCTAACCTTCTTCTAATGTTATCTGGCTTATTGCTTCCACTTCTTGCTAGTTCGTTGTATTCTTCATTAATCGTTGTACCTTCATCACCACCAAAGAAATGTTTTATCCAGCTTGTAAATTGTTGCGTGTCCCAAAAATTGCTGTTAACCTGCTTAGAAATGATAGGTAGTAAACTTAGGAAATGAGTTCTGGTTATAATACGCTTTGCGGTTTTCTTATCCTGTTTGTCTCCTGCGGTCAAAATGGTATAGACTTCTAAAACCTTGTCATAAACTACATTGAGATTATTTACCTGTTCGTTTGTAACATCTTCCTTTTCTACAATAGAACGAATGTTCTTAGTACTAAGATCGGGATTTTCAGTAAAAAGCATTATCCAAGATTTAATTACCAAATCCTCATGAGTGTACTTGCTTATTGCTTTTTCTGTTAAGGTTGAAGTAAATAGTTCATGCTTACCGATTTCTTGGAATTTCTCTAAACTTCTGGCCTTAACCCTGGTTAATTCAATAGCCGTTAATGGTTTGCCATTGTTAAGCCGGAAAAACATTTCGTTTATCTCTTCTTCGGTTATACCGTCAAAGTAATAAACTGTTAGAGAATAATCTTTTATGCGGTCTTGTAAATCTTCCGGCAAATCTGAAAAATAAGAACCGTTAATGTCAAGTCCTTCTTCTATTACTTCCTTCTTATTTTCTGTATTCTGAATTGAAATTTCTGCCATAACTTCGGGCAAGTTAGTTAAGAAATAATTGCCGTTTATGTAACCCGAAATTGCTTCTGATCTCTGTTTTCCATCAAGCATACTATAGCCATTTTCATCCTTACTGGCGAAAAATGCAGGTATGGGAAAACCCTCCAACATACTATGGATGAGTAAGGATTTACGGTCATTGTCCCATACATAACCTCTTTGCACCGCATTGTCAAAGGTAATAGTACCTTTTTCAATTGACTTTGTTAACTGTTTAGCACTCCATTGAATATTTGCCTTTTTAATAGCCATTTAATACACACTCCTTTTTTAATCTTGGATATAACCAATAATTTCATAGTTAGATGGAATTGTAAAGAATACTGCTTCATATTCTTCGCTGTAAAATCCTTTGAATACTTTACCTTGCTTTGTGATTATCTGGCATTCGCCTTGCTTTAATTCGTCAATAGTTTTCATTTGTGGCCTCCTTTTTTTAATAGTATTTATATTATTATTATATACATTAGGTTTCATATTGTCAATAGTAAAAGTAAAAATAATAGAAAAAACTAAAACTGTTTTTTAAGTTCCGTCAATTCATCATGTGTTGCTTTTTGCGGTATTATTGGCTTATTTCCGTTTTTTGTATAGAATGATTTTCTATAAACATTACCCTCCTCATCTTTGTATTCTGTCAAAGTCATAATACATTTAACCCTTTGATCGTCTGGATATCTGGCATTGGCTGTTTTAACATGACAAAAAAATTCTAACATTTTATTACTCCCTTTATTTTTCTTATTTAACCCCTCTTTAGTATATCAGGAATAATCCTGGTACACTAAGCAGGGATTAACCTGCTAAATTTAACTTGTGACTGAATCGTCATTCTATCATGTTTTTTAATCTAACATTTTCTTTTGCTTCAAACATAATATTGACTTGTTTTATTGTTAGTGGTTTATTATGTTGCTGTTCTATTCCTTGATATGGACATCCTGTTATATCATTTGTAAAATATGTTTCTATTTCCTCATCTGTCATATTATCAAACTGTTTACAATTCGCTTGACCTGTGCTGTTATCATAAACATAATAAATACAATCTTTACACATGTTTTTAATCCTCCACAATGATAAAATTATGAATTAATGGCTTATTCCCTGTGCATGTAAACCATTTTCCATTTTGCCGAATATAAACCTTTTTCCCGTCTAGTGTTTCAAAGCATTCGCCGCCAATTAATAAATCTCTTACTTTTTTAACTTTAATTGTTTTAATTTTAATTTCCTTTTGTTTTTTGTTTAATGCTTCACTTAATAACATTTAAACCTCCTATAATTTTGAATGAAATACCAGTTTTGTATTGTTATTAAAATTTGGCAACTACATAGTAATCACCATCTCCAGCAAATAACCAGATATCCCCTTTTTGCATTTTGGAAATTTCTTCATTCTGAAAACGATAATCGTTAAGTATTTCCATAAAATGTTTGGCTGTGCAGGGAAATTCCCCGTCCTCACTAGCAAAAACAAATTCTTTTACATTACCCAAACGGGCAAAAAGGGAATTTTTAACTTTTTCATTTATCTCCATATCTACATAAGGAGACTGAGCGTTTTCTAGTTCTTCAAAAAACATATTCATAATTATTATACCTCCTCCAATTAATTCCATGACCGAAGTTCTTGGGGATAATAATTTCCAGATTTCCGGTCAAAATGCCAGAGAATTAAGGTTATACCGTGTGTTATAGCTGCATTGATAACTGCAACTAAGGCCACGGTTAAACCCGTTACATAGAGGTTAATTTGTTTTCCAGCAAAAGGCAACAAGGAAACAACAGCTTGACGGGTAAGACCATCAACATCAAGAGGATTAACTTCTTGAGTAAAAATATATTCTGTTACTTGAGGAATAGAATGACGGCCTTGACAAAGATCTAAGTTAATTTTATTATTTTCCATTATATATTACCTCCTAAAATTTTACTGTACATAAAATTTGCTTTTTGTTTTATTATCGGTTGTTATACCTGCTTTAATTGTTTTTTGGTATCTTTAGGGAATTTAACTAATTTCATAGTATCACCTCCTGTTATTGTTTTTTATTAGTTTATCATGTTATGGGTATGAAAACAAGTATAGTTTTTATATTGATTAAGTAGTTAAGTGTTATGCGGTTATGCTGTTTTGTTCAGTAGTTTTCTTAATTGCCTTTCAGAGATTTTGTGCTGTATAAACAAGGTTATTATTAAGTTTTTTGACAAGCGGATTACCTCCTTTTATTATTTTTTGATTCTAAAATACTCCTACATGATATAACTTTTTTGCTGTTATGCTGTTTTTGCTTTTTACTGGTTATACCATGTAGCAGGATTTTATTTCCTGCTTTTATATTGTTGTTGTTATATAATTCCTTTTTCCTTCATACTATAATAATTATCGCCAATAATAACATGATCAAGTATTTCAATATTTAGTAGTTTTCCGCCTTCTACTAATTTTCTTGTTATTGTTATATCTTCATTACTTGGCATTGTGTCACCACTTGGGTGATTATGGCAAAGAATAATACTTGATGCACCAATAATAATAGCTGGTTTAAATACTTCTCTTGGATGTACTATACTGCTGGAAATGCTACCAATCGATACAGTATTAAGTCCTAATAAATTACCTTTTCGATCCAACATTGCAATACAAAAATATTCACGGTCTGCGCCATCTAAATATGTTTTAAACATATCCACAACATCAACAGGATTGCCAATACGTTTTTTGTCGCTGGGGACGCTGCTGTCTTTAATCAGCATAACCTTGTAGTCTGGTATTTTATACCATGTTCCACTTAGTTCACTTTCAATTTGTTTTCTTGCCATTGTATCAATTCCTCTCTATTTTTTTATTTTTTGGTTTTTAATGTCCTCTATGGAGTACATTGATTGGCTGTTATGGTTTGTGTCAATGTACTCTAACAGGATATTAAATGCTCATTACATAGTATTTAAAATTTTGTGCACTTGTTATATCCATTAATTCCTCCGGCACTTGTAACCATTTGCTGTTATTGACTGACTGTAAAAATATTTTAACTTTTTCCTGATATTCGGGGATTAATTCTTCATACTTACCAAAAATTTGTTCTGAATTAACTGTGGTATTCCCTTTTTTACCTCCATTTTTAGCAATTACCTTTAATAATAATGCTCTTTTCATTCTGTGTTCCTCCTTATAATTTTTAAAATTTTTGTTTGTATAAATCGGTTATTTGGTTTAATTGTTATCTTTAATCAATTCCTCAATAGATTTTAGCCCGTATACTTCTTTTAAATTTTCTTTATTTTCATTGTAACATTTTCTACAAATTTTTTGACCGAATGCCATTTTTATTCTCCGGCCGTTTTCTTTATTACACTTGTCACATTTTGCCATTGCCGTTATCTCCTTTCTTGGTAAGTTTCACAAATTCCATTATCCTTTTATTTGATTCGCTACATTAATTATAAATCCTGTTATTCATATTGTCAATAATAATCTATGTTAATATTTATTTTTTTATTCTGTTAATATTGGATGAAATCAATCTTTGGTGTTGTTATTAATTTTGGTTAAAATGGTAATTCAAAATCATCCTCGTTAGCATTATTTGTTTCTTTTTTATATACTTTTTCTTTAGCATTGAGACGTTTTATTTTTCTTTGCACTATTTCAATAGACGATCCGTAAATAAAACCTCTATCTGTTATTGCATAGAATTTATGGCCTGGAGTGCAACGGGTTTTGTCTTCATGTATTTTTATCATTTTGTTATACTCTCCATCCAGAATATTTCATAAGGCGATATTGTATAACCTGATTTTTTAGACTGTTCACAAGCCGCCAAGATTTTAATTTTATATTCCTGATTGTGTGGCTCAGTTCTCTTTGCTTGTGTTTTGATTATATTATTACATATTTTTTCTATAGATTTCATATCTTATTAATTCCTCCCTGTTATTAATTCCTTCCTAATATAGTGGTAGTTAATCCTCCTTTATTATAATCCCTCTATAAAGTGCTATAGATTATTTTTTGCCTATAGCACTTGAAGAAGAATCAAACTGTTTTATTATTTCTTTTTGATTGTCTGTTCCGCTTCCTGCAACCAATTACCCAATTATAACTATTTGTTGCAGGTATTAAATGCTTATCATGACATTTATGGATGCAACCTTCAATTATTTTTCCTTCGCTGTTATGTCTTCGGTATGGATTATTTAAAGGTTTGGTGCATGTTGGGCATTTATTCATTGTTTTGCTCACTCCTTCTCTATTATTGATTTGTTTTGTTCAGTAGTTTTCTTAGTTGCTTTTCAGATATTTTATTTTGTATAAATAAGGTTATTATTAAGTTTTTTGACAAGCGGATTACCTCCTTTTATTATTTTTTGATTATTAAAATACTCCTACATGATATAACTTTTTGCTGTTTTTGCTTTTTACTGGTTATACCATGTAGCAGGATTTTATTTTATCCTGCTGTTAGATTGTTATGCGGTTATAATGTAATAATTTTTACTACCTATTGTTTGTTTGACTGTTTCAATATACCATGTTTCTCTTGTACTTCTTGCGATCCATTCAGCTTTACAGAATATTTCATGATATAAATTATCTATCATTCCTTCTTTATCGTCACGTTCATTAATACTATATCCACTATAACCGCAACATTCTATATTTTTTTCATTATTCATATACCAGTATGATTTTGCATTTTCTTCTACTGTTAACTTGTGATTAAAAAAGAATGTAAAGGTATTATTTAAAATGCTTTTTGTTAAGTAGTTATAATCTTTTATGTAGTTACTTTTACTAATTCTATCAAGTGAATAATTAATAAATTCATTCCTCATATTTTCAGACAATTTTATTTTTTTCATTTTATCAATCCTTCCATTTTTTGTTATGTTATGAAACGGTTATTTGGTGCAATTGTTATCTTTTCTGATACCTCCTTCCCTCAATAATTATATCCTATTCTTTTATAGAATACTAATTAAACCACTTTTAACAATTCCCATTCCCTGCATAGTTCAGGGTTTAAAATATGTTCTGTTATGATTATATTTCCTGATTCGCCATATATATGGATGTTATTAGCATTAATCTGTATATGTCTTTGGTTATTACTAATATAAACGTGATTTTTTGGCATGTCGGGAATATTTAGACTATTATATAATTGTTTTTCAGCTTCATTATAGAATGTCCATTCGATATCTTCTATTTGAAAGAGTGTTAAATAATAACGTGGCTCTGTTATTATGGTTGTGTCAATGTTAAAAAGGTTTAAAAAGTTTATTAGCAAATCATGATTATTATAGTTATAATCTATTGTAGTAAAATACGCTGCATCCATGTCTATTAAATATAGTTTGTTATTGTATAATAACCACTGCATACAATCAGAATAATAAATTCCTAGATTATTAAGTAAATTGACTTGATCCAGCATAAAAGGAATATTTTTTATTATGATGTTTTTAATTCCTGCACTATTCCTTTTTTCTTTTGGTATCGTGTCTATGCTTATTACATTACCTTTTGGCATTGTTATATATTGTTTATCTGGCGTTATGCTGATTTCTAAGTTTGTTGAACCGTGTAGCATTTTTAAGTATAGGAATTCATTTTTAGTGTATTGCTTATAAAATGTTTTGCCGTCTATGAAGGTTATTTTGTCGCCTTTCATTGTATCACCTCCTTGTTATTAGTTATTTATTATACTGCCAGGATATAAAATCCTTTATTGAGTGCTATACTGTTATGTTTATATTGTGTTTTTATAGCACTCTAAAAAGATTCTAAGCTTTTATATTTTGGTTTTGTGTTATACTATAGCCTGCTGATTCTTTTCTTCTTTATTTACTTTGTTGCTGCCATACAGATTCCTTATATCGTCTAATGTCATATTCTTTTTAGATTTTTTGCGGAATTCCCCAGGGTGCCAGTACCATGCAATTTTTTTACCTGAGAAGGAAAAACCTAATTCTTTAAGATAGTCTTTATAAGGTTTTGTTTCCCCTGTTACCCAAAGCCAAGTTCCGCAAAGTTCAATTGTTATTCCTTGCAAGTTTATTAGTTTGTCAATTATTTCTCTGTAACCGTCAAAAGGGTTAAAGTTCTGTTCATATGTTTTGCCTGTTTCATGATTTACACCTGTAAATTTTTTGTTGCGGAATGCTTCATACTGAAGGTTTATTTCCTTCATTGTTTCGTTAGTATCAATTTCCTTGTTATGGTCGGGGTGAAATTTTTGGGCTAGTTCTCTGTAGCGTTTTTTGATTTGTTCTATTGTTAGGCAATTCTGAAAATAGTTAATTCTGTTATTGGTATTGGTATTCATTTTATCAATTCCTTTCTTGTTATGGTTTTTAGAGGTTTAGTTAATACCCTCTATGGAGTGCTATACTGTATTTGTAGCACTCTGTTAGTGGTTTGTTTGGGTTTTGAGGGTTTGAGTGCTACATGTAAAAGGTTATTATTTCCAGTTCCTTCTTCTGTTATCTTCATATTCTGCACAGTGTAGGTTATGTTCTGCTAGTTCGATTTCCTTTTCAAGTCTTAAAGCTTTTTGGTCAAAATTATATTCATTATCTTTTAGGTAATAATGTAGTTTTATTCTTGCTTCCTCTAATTTATCTCTTAAAATTCTCACATCACTATTGCTACGGTTGATTCGCTTAAAATTTTCGCCTGTTAATGCCATATGAGATTCTCCTTTCTTATATTCCCTGACTAGGCTGTTATGCCTAGTTTCGCTAGGATTTCACTAGCTCATCAGAGGGTTTAATTATTTGTGACAATATCCATTCGTGCTAACTTTGATTCCATTCTTTAGAATTACTATGCCATTTCTACCAGTATCATAATGTTGGATAACTTCAAAACCTATAGACCGTAAATAATCTGCCATTCCTTTTCCATCTAAATCATATCTGATACCATTTGTGTTGAGATATCCTCCTTTTTCAGATGCTTTGATAACATCATCATAATCAAACATTGTATATCCTCCTTATTTTTTATTAGATTCTAAAAGAATATGGAGACAGGTCAAATTGTCAATCTCTATTATTAAAATATCACTTTCTATTACTATTGTCAACAACAATCTTTATTTTATGGTTTTGTTGTGATTAGAATATCTGAATGTGTTGCCGATGCTGTTATAGTGTTAATCTGTTATTCTAATATTTCCTGACATTGTGAACATAAGCCGTTATATTTATCGATATAACCATATTGTCCACAATACACACAGTAATCTGTTATAGGGTATATAGATATTTTTTTGCTGTTTTTACTTTTTAATGTTTTATACCAGCGTGACAATTTATAGGTATCGTTACTATAATAAATACCTTGATCCTCAATAAAGTTGCCTATCAATTCAATTCTGTTACTGTCCATTATAACAAATTTACTGTTAGTTGATTCTTCGATAAGTGCTAGTACAGCAGGATTGAATAAAGTATTGTTATTCATTTTAGATAGATAATCACGAATAAAAATTTGTGTATCAGATAATTTGTTTTTACTGTTATAGTTTGAGCAAAAGGGAATTACTCCGTTATGCACTATGGCCGTATTAGCTGTTATATTAGATTGCCGCAATTGTTTTACTTTTGCTGTTATCGGGAAAGGATGACAATTGGCAGGATTAATACTGCCTTGTGTAGCATAGCGAAAATGGA
>JGI24711J26586_10003665_pt1 | contig 10014 bp, 7 predicted proteins | sample BioPla3DNA1_FD_26586 | JGI IMG/M metagenome (IMG submission 26586)
ATGGCAGAGCGGCTGGATGCTTCATCCGAATAGTGTCAATATGCACGATTGGTTGGAGGTATATTATGAGGGCATCGGATGGGTGCCCACCGACCAGTCATTCGGACGCGGACGTTACAATGTTAAGGACAACGACGATGAATATCACTTCTATACAAAGGGTCTGGATGCTTTCCGCTGGATTGTGAACAGTGACTATTCAGGTGAGTTTTCTCCCGCCAAGAAATTCATCCGCAGCGAGACTGTGGATTTCCAGCGTGGTGAAGTGGAGTGGGAGGGAGGCAATCTCTATTTCGACAAATGGAGCGGCTGGATTTCGGATATTCAGTATAAGTACGAGAAAAAGTGATTGTTTAGCGTTTTATGAGGCTAATGTTTTTTGTGAAATAAATTCCGCCGCTGTAATTCAGCGGCGGAATTGTTTTCTGAAAATCAAATGAGGCGAATAATGATTCGCATTATTTTTTCAACGCTTTGTTTAGTTCACGCCTCATTTTGCTTACACCCGGGAAACCGACGCTATAGTACATTTGATTTCCTTCACGGTCTAGAATAATGAAAGTGGGGACACCTTTCACATCTAAGATGTCGTGGAGATAGTCCCATTGCTCGGCACTCAAGCGGTAGTGAGAACCGGATATATCCGCAACCATATTTTCCCATACAATTTCGGGGGAATCTTCCCCGGCAAGGTATAAAAATACCACATCTTTATCGGCAAACTCCACTTTTATAGGTTGCATCAGCAGATGTGATACCATACATGGGCCACACCAGGTTGCCCAGATATCTATCAGTATTACTTTTCCTTTAAAAGGTTTTATTAAGTTTGGAAATAGCTGCTCGTCCACATCATATGTGGATTCCAGAACTTTGTAATCCGTTGTTTTTTTATTCTCTGCCGTCAAGTCGACACCATATATTTTATAATAATCGTCGCTATCGTTACCTATGAAGTCGAATGTGATTGTTTCAATAGGCAGCGGTTCAAATATCAACTTAAACTCAACTACACCTGATTGGGGCATCCAAAACAGTAAATCAAGTTCAATATCTTCGCCCCCGCGAATCATATACTTTTTGCCGCCGGCTAGCAGATAGGTATCAGACGCTATTCTGATTGAATTGCTGGGTGAGGAAAAAGCTTTTATATCCAGAACAGTTGCTGTGTCCGATAAAGTTACCTTCGAGATTTCCAACATACGCGTGTCGGTAACTATGGTCTTTGGTTGCTCAACTATTTTGATCTGTTGTGCCTGTGCCGTCATTCCTATGACAACAAGCAAAAGGGTGAGGAGGGATTTTATTTTCATTTTATTGTTATTAGTCATTTGTGGTTTCTGATATGCTAATTTTATGCCCAGAAGGGGGCGCGTAAAAATAATTTAAAATTGACAATTACGTTAAGAATATGTGTGACAATTTGTTGACAAAAAGGGAGGGCGTGGGTGGGGGGATTTCTAATCTTTCAACAGGTAATTGGTGCTTCGTCCACCATCGTCGGAGACGACTAGTATTCCTTTGTCTATCAGATCGGTGATGTCTCTGAGGGCAGTAGCCTGTGAAGTTTTGGTCATTTTAGCCCATTTTGAAGTTGTCAGCTTACCTTCAAAGCCATCCCATAGCCGGTTTATCACTTTGACCTGTCTCTCGTTCATAGCTACCTCGCGATTCTTTTGCCAAAAAGAGGCTTTTTTAACTACTCTCTGCACTATGTGCTCTGAATAAAGTATTGCAGACTTCATGGTTAGCAAAAACCACTCAAGCCATGCCGTTATGTCGGTCGAACCTGTTGTAGTCCTCTCGAGTATTTCATAATATGCCTTCTTTTCTTTTAGAATTTGAGCAGACATACTGTAGAATCTATGTGGCATACCGTCAGCTTTTGCTAGCAGCATATCTGTGATTGTCCTTGTCAGACGACCATTACCATCATCAAATGGGTGTATGGCGACGAACCACATATGTGCAATAGCGGCTTTGAGTACGGGATCAATGTTGTTGTCGGCATTTACCCATGAGAGGAATTCATCCATCATAGCCGGTACATCCTCTGACCCAGGTGCTTCATAATGGACCTTTTCCTTACCCATGGCTCCTGAAATCACTTGCATCGGCTCTTTTCCCACCCTATATGCTGCAACGGTTATTGGGTATATACCGCTACGTCCGGTAGGAAATAAGGCTGCATGCCAATTAAATAGTCTTTCATGAGTCAATGATTTCTCACTACCCCTGACAGCATCAATCATTACCTGTACTATACCTTCCGTATAGTTGTCCGCGTTAAGCAAACCCTCTACTTCTATGCCGAGTTTCCTGGCAATCGAAGAACGTACCTTATCTGAATTAAGTATTTCTCCCTCTATCTCACTTGAACGCACAATTTCCTCGGTCATCACATCAAGTGAGGTTTTATTTTGGATTTCAAAGCCTAATCCACTCATTAGTCCCTGTATCCTGCCTTCGAGGTTACGCACTTCAGAAAGAAGGTTGATTAAGCGAGAATTGTCCCATGTAAACTCCGGCCAAGTCGGGTGTTGCCATATATAGAGTTGTCTCATAACTGGAATATTTTGAGACAAAGATAAGTATATGATGCGAAAAAACAAATTATTCTCGTCATTTTTTGACGAGAATAGGGGGGAAGTGCGTCATGTGGGGGATTTCGTTGCTTCGCTCCGACATTCGTCCGAGAATCCCTCTCTCCGGGATTTGCTCGTTTCGCTCGCACATCCCTCCCCGCCTGCGGCGGGGCGATGCTAGGCACAAAATAGAAAACAGCGCTCGAGTAAAGTCAGCGCTCTATGAGGGATTTGCTCACTACGTTCGCACATCTCCGAGAAAATGTACCTCTCTCTCCGGGATTTCGTCGCTTTGCTCCGATAAATCCGTTCGAGAATCCCTCTCTCCGGGATTTGCTCACTACGTTCGCACATCCCTCCCCGCCTGCGGCGGGGCGATGCAAAACACAAAAAAAAGAAATGGCGCTCGAGTGAACTCGGCGCCAGTTTCTTTTTTGTGTTTTGCGGAGAGAGAGGGATTCGAACCCTCGATACGCTTTTGGCGTACACACGCTTTCCAGGCGTGCCTCTTCAGCCACTCGAGCATCTCTCCATGGGAGTGCAAATGTAGTGTTTTTCTTGGGAATAATGGAATTTAATTGTGCTTTTGCGGAAATTATAAGGGTTATGGCATAGTTCAGGCTACTTAAATTGTCATTCCAGAGCTGAATTAGTTTGTGAGAAATTGATAATTTTCCTATTTTTAGGGTATGGAATGTGATAAAGGTACCAAACTGGCTCTTGCCATCAAGTCGGGAGATGAACGTGCTCTGGAGGTTCTCTTCCGTATGGAATACAATAACCTGGTCCATTTCATAACTTCATATATTACAGACGGTTCTGCTGCTGAGGATATTGTACAGGATACATTCATAACTCTATGGGACAAACGCTTTCTTATTGACGAGTATCAGAATCTCCGAAGCTATACCTACAAAATCGCTCGCAACAAGATGCTCAATTTCCTTCGCGACGATAAGTACCGTCGCCACTGTGTTGATGCTGACCTTGAACAACTCAATCTTACCGCACTTTCCGACGACTATGTGCTTGAAAGAATAGATGCCCTCTCGCTGGAAGAACTCATAAACAAGACTTATCTGCAGCTTCCCGAGGATGTGCGCTCCACTTTTAAGCTAAACCGTGAGTTTGGAATGACCTACTCACAGATAGCCGAAAGGCAGCAGGTACCTGTTAAGGCGGTAGAGTACAAGATTCGCAAGGCACTGCATTTCTTCCGCAAAAAACTTCGCACAGATTTTTTAGGTAAAGAGCCTCAAATCGGTGTATAACTAATGAAAAAAATCGAGTAAATGGTTTATTTTGAAAGCAAATACCATCAGGACAAAAAGTTCGCCCGCCTTAAAGCGGATGATACATTCGGTACTATGCCCTATAGGGCAGACAATGGAAGTGCAGCTAATCGTTTATTATCCCGCATTCACAGGCGTAGGGTGACAAATATACTCATAAAAGTTGCTGCTGTACTCTTTATACCGATGACCCTATTTTCAGCCTGGCTGCTGCTAAGAGAGCCGAAGATGCCTCAGGTTGCTCAGGAGCCGTCAGTTACGCAAATTATTGAGCGATATCAGAGTGAGCAATTCATTGAGTACATAGTTCACTCGGGAGTTAAGGGCAAAGTGCTGCTTCCAGACAGTTCCGAGGTTTGGCTCAATAGTAATAGTATCCTCAGGTGCCCGGCAGAATTCTCTGCTGAAGTGCGTTATGTGGAACTTGACGGTGAGGGTTACTTCAAGGTGCGTACTGAAAGTAATTGGCCGATGTACATTAAAACTTCCAAGGGCGTAACCGCCAGAATACTTGGGACAGAGTTCAATCTATCTTCCTACTCCAATGATTCTGAGGTCAAGTTAACACTGGTCAACGGCAAGGTGGAGGTCTATAATCAGAATAATAAAAGGATAGATGTTTTGCCAAATGAGCGTCTGGTTATCAGCGACGATGCTGTACCTGCACGTAAGAGCCATCTCGTAAGCACAGAGGATGATGCAGCCTGGAAAGAAGGATACTTGATTTTTGCCAACACTCCGATGCAGGAAGTAGTTAAAAAACTCGAGCGTTGGTATGGAGTGCACATCACGCTCTCCGACAAAGAACTGTTCGGATACAGTTTTACGGCCCGTTTCCAATCAGAGTCTGTCACCCAAGTGCTTGATCTGTTAAAAATTTCTTCAAATATCCGTTACAGGATTAAGGATAAGAACGTTACTTTATATAAATAGTTACATTCTGTAACATATTTATGACAAAAATTAGGGAGAGATCCCTTTTTTTGTGTATTGATGTTATAAACTATCAATTTCAAAATCTATGAAGAAAAGAACTAACAATCTTTTGAAGATCGGAATCTTTTTCCAGTTCATGGTTTTGTCACTCTTCTTCTCTACTGAGGCCTCTGCACAGCAGATTTCACTGGATTTCAAGGGAGAAAAGATGATAACAGTCCTTCAGGAAATTCAGAAACAGAGCTCTTACAATTTCATTTACAACAACACCCTTGTGGATGTGAATCAGGTTGTCACCATTTCTGTTTCCAATGCTTCGATCAGTCAAGTGCTGGATCGCCTATTTTCGGGCACATCTATCGCTTATCGTATCATCGACAAACAGATTACAATTTTTCCCAAGGAATTCAATGAACCCCAGCAGCAAAAACCCACATCCGACGCGCGTGTCGTAACAGGCACTGTTGTTGATGACAAAGGGGAGCCCCTGGTGGGTGTCAGCATCCAAAATGTGACTACCAAGGAGTTCACTATAACTGATTTCGAGGGAAACTACTCCATCAAGGCTAATCAGGGTAATGTGCTCAACTTTACTTATATTGGCATGGAGTCACAGAGTCTGACAGTTGGTACGTCAGGTGTCATGAATGTCACAATGCAAAGTGACGTGCAAACTATTGAGGAACTTGTGGTTGTCGGCTATGGTAGCGCCAAGAAGATCAGTTCCGTCGTAGGTGCCTCGACTCTAGTAAAGTCTGACGCATTTACAAGCATACCCGCTGCCAGCTCCGGTGATGCTCTCCAAGGAAAGGTTGCAGGTCTGCAGGTTTTTACCAGTTCCGGTGAGCCCAGTGCGACTGTGTCCATGCGTCTACGCGGTGTCAATTCCATCAATGCATCCAATACCCCTCTCTTTATCCTTGACGGTTCACCGGTTGACGTGGCCATTTTCACCGCTCTCAATCCAAATGATATAGAGAATGTGATGGTAATGAAGGATGCCTCCTCCACAGCCATTTATGGTTCACGTGCTGCAAACGGTGTAATCTATATTACCACCAAAAAGGGTTCAGGTGAAAAGCCCACTATCACAGCTAGCACATCTTACGGTATATCTTCACTGGCGCAATTTCCAATGGATCTTATGAGTTCTGAGGAATGGTTTCAATTTCGTGAAATAGCTGACCCAAGCCTTCTTGAAAACGAACAGTTCCAGGAGCTTAAGAATTTTCGTCTTAAGAATAATATCGGTACAGACTGGAGAAAATGGATTTTAAACGAAAAAGCTCCTACCTGGAAGGCAGACATCAGTGCTTCCGGCAGGAGCGAAAGAACTGATTTCTACATATCTCTGGGAGCATTCGCCCGTGAAGGTGTGGAGCCCTACTCCGATATGTCAAGATATTCCATACGCTCTAATACCAACACCAGAATAACTGATTGGTTCAAATTTGGGATTAACCTTAATCTTGCTTATCAGACTCAGCGCAATGCGGGATACTCGACCGTCAGCACAGGTTATTACAACCCTATGAACATCATTGCATGGGGTCTTCCTTATGCAACCCCCTATGAGATTCTTACGGATGCAAATGGCAATTTCACCGGATACGGTGAAGAACTGGACTTCATTACTGATCTTGGTATGAAGAACTACTTCACCATTATGGAGCATAGTCCTACGAGGAAAAAAACAGTAAGGGTCAATGCTAATATGTATCAGGAGATCACACCGATCAAGGGTCTCGTATTAAGAGCGGTACAGGCTGTTGAGGGTTATGACTATCGATATACCGGTAAAACTATTCCTACAGAAAGAATTTCCGTTACTCCGATTACTGAGGAGGCATTTGAGAGATTCTATCGTCTGACTTCAACCAATACCGCAGAGTACAAGTTTGCAATTGCCGGGAAAAACCACTTCGACCTTCTTGTAGGTCACGAGTCCATAATATCTAAAGACGATTACCTCTCTACTCATACGCAGGGACAGACTGACCCCCGTCTCACTAACATAGACCATGGTACAGAGGCATTTATTCCCTCTTATTCCGAGTCCAAGATTGCATACAATTCCTTCTTCTCCCGCCTCTCTTATGACTACGCGGACAGGTATTTCCTCGACCTTACCTATCGTGTTGACGGCTCATCACTCTTCGGAGCAGAGAGGAGATATGCAAACTTTTGGTCTGTGGGTGCAATGTGGAAAATGTCCAATGAAGATTTTATAAAAGGGATTTCCTGGATAAATAATCTTCAGCTAAAGGCATCATACGGTACCATGGGAAACTCCGGTATCAGCAACTACCTCTCTTACGGTCTTACCAAGACAGGTAAAACTTATGACGGGGAGTCCTCGTGGTATATCTCTTCACTGGGTAATCCCAATCTTACCTGGGAGACTTTGGAAGCCTTCAACATAGGTATCAATGGTACGATATTCGACTTTTTGACTTTTAATTTTGAGTTCTACAATAAGAACACTAAGGATATGCTGATGTATATTCCCTATTCCTTCATTTCCGGATTTTCCGGCGGATGGGGTAACGTAGGAACCATGAGAAACCGTGGTGTGGATGTCGAGCTCAGATTTGATATCATTCAGCAGAGGGATCTCTATTTTGGTGCCAGCTTCAACATGAATTACAATAAAAACACTATCACCGAACTCTATGATGGACGTGACGAGTTTGTGGATGGAGACAGCGGACTCAAATTCCAGACAGGGCATGCTTATGGTGAATACTTTGTCGTGAGGTTTGCTGGTGTTGATCCTGCCAATGGCAAATCCCTCTGGTATGACACTGACGGCAACATTACCAGCACTTATTCAGAAAGTCATGCTGCATTCCTCGGTCGCAACAGGTTTGCCCCATGGTCAGGTGGTGCCGCTCTCGATCTAAGTTGGAAAGGCTTCTCATTAAACGCCACCTTTGCAGGAGTTTTCGGAAAATATATTGAGAACTATGATCGTTACTTTGTGGAGAATCCGACTTTCGCAGACGAGTCAAACATGACAAAAAGAATGATGAACATCTGGACCACCCCGGGTCAGATTACTGATATTCCCAAGGCGTCAGAGCCGGTAAAGCATGATAGCCGTTTCATTGAAAATGCAAGTTTTGTAAGACTCAAAAATCTTCAGATTGCCTATACTTTCCCGAAGAAAATGATTGCCAAAACAAATATTTTCAGTGGAGCCAAGATTTACGTTTCCGGACGTAACCTCCTTACCTTTACCAAATACACAGGGTGGGATCCTGAAATTGACCAAATCACCGCGATGGGTAACTATCCCAACACAAGACAGTACATCGTTGGTCTTGAATTCAATTTTTAACACTAATTCGATTTGATTATGAAAAAAATTATCTTCAGTATATGTGCAGCGATGCTTCTGGTCTGCTCTTGTGATTTGGATATTCTCCCTTCCAACTCCATAACGACAGACTCCTCTCTCTCTTCAGTGGAGGATGCCCAAAAATTCAGACGCGATCTCTACATCACGGTCAGGGACTATATCGTGTCAGGACCACCTATTTACTTGCCTGAGTTGATGAGCGACTCATTTCATGCCTCGATTGTATTCGGCAATAGAAACGGTGAATATTACAAATGGGAGATGCGCTCTACTTTCGGTAGCGTAGAATCACTCTGGTCACATAGCTACTATTGTGTAATGCTCGCAAACTTCCTGGAACAAGGAATTCCTGAGATGGATCAGGCCAGATTAAGTAACTCCGACAAGGCACAACTCGATATCATTCTCGGTGAGTGTGCATTCGTCAAGGCATATACGATGTTTGTGCTAACAGAACTCTTTTGCAACAATTATTCATCCAATGCTTCTTCGGACTATGGTGTAATGCTTAGCGACGAGCCTTTTACAACACCGAGCGATCAAGCCTCATATCCCGGCAGGTCAACTCTCGCGGAAACTTACGACTATATAAGCCGCAACCTCAGCAAGGCCGAAACCCTGCTCGGCAATGTAAGCGGTGTTGAAGGTTCAATTTATTTCACAAAAGATGCGGTTACCGCTCTCAAGGCACGTATAGCCCTCACAAAAGGAGACTACAGTACTGCCATAACCGCCTCCACTTCTCTGATTAATCAAGGCACTTACACGTTGATAGACAACAAGCCGGACTTTGATAAACTATGGATAAATGATAATGGCAGGGAGTGTATCGTGCAGCTATGGGCTGACTACCAGTCCTTACCACGTTCAAATTGCTATGATTATGTAGGCCTACAGTCCAACGGGACATATTCACCGAACTATATGCCTGAACAGTGGATTATAGATGAGTTTACTTCCGATGATATACGATTCCAGACCTGGTTTAAGAAGACTCCTGTCGTATTCGGTACATTGAATAGTAATCTCTACATTTTTATCAAATTTCCGGGCAATCCAGAACTTATGCCTGGTGAGACTATTTCAACTTATCTCAATAAGGTAAAACCTTTCAGAATAGCGGAACAGTACCTCATTGCAGCGGAAGCTTATGCTGCTTCCGGTGATGCCGTAAATGCCAACAAATATCTAAATGCACTTCGTGCAAAACGTCTCAAATCATACTCCTCACGTAATTACTCCGGAGAAGAGTTGCTTACACAGATCAAGAAAGAGCGCGCAAAAGAGCTCTTCGGCGAGGGGTTCAGACTCAAAGACCTCAAACGATGGAACAAAGGTTTTGCGCGTTCGGCAGCACAGGATGATCAAATAATCAACAATGCGGGCAGTACCCTTACCGAGTTTCTCAGCAAGAGTGCAGACGATCCCTTCTTCCTCTGGCCTATTCCCCAGTCGGAGATTGATTCCAATCCCCAGATTCGCGGACAGCAAAACCCCGGATATTGATTTGACTTTTTCCAGAACAAAAAATAGTTAGATATATGAAACATTTTATCAAAACCCTAGCATTGATTGCGGCAATACTGGTCGGATTCACAGCATGTAAGACAGAGAGCTATATCTGGTATCCAGATAATGAGTGCCTGACTTTCAGTGCTAATACCGGCAACTATTTGCTTCACGAAGAACCAGTGATTAGTTTCAAATTAGTTCGTGGTGTTATAGACGTCCCGCTTACTGTAACTCTGTCTTTTACCGGTGATCCCATTTTCTCTCTAAGTACTCCCGCCACTATTTCATTTGCAGCAGGAGAATATGAGGCGGATATCGCGGTTGCATA
>JGI24711J26586_10003667_pt1 | contig 10014 bp, 8 predicted proteins | sample BioPla3DNA1_FD_26586 | JGI IMG/M metagenome (IMG submission 26586)
CTCTGGGCGAGAGGATAAAAACCGCCGAAGAGGTTTTGCGAGAGCAGCCGTTCAGAGTGCTCTTAGATGCCGAGAAGCTCTATAAAGATGCCCAAAGCTCCAACAAAATACTTGTTCAAGGCCGCTTTGACCTTATTCTAAAAGAAGCCGACGGCATAAGCGTTTTGGATTACAAAACCGACAGGGTAAGGGGCGATAAGCTTAAGCAGAGGGCCAAAAACTACGAGCCCCAGCTCTATATTTACGGCCTCGCCGCAGAGGAGCTCTTCGAGAAAAAAGTGAGTGAAAAGCTTATTTACTTCCTCGAAGCCGGAGAGTTGGTGGATTTATAACAAAGCTAACCAGTGGTTAAGTGTAAGCGCTATTTTCATATTGTAAAAACATACACCAATGAACTGACCTCCTTAAATTAGATTTTTTAGGTCTAACTTTTGGGGGTCAGTTTATAACACGTGGTTTTGATTCTATTAAAAAATGTCATTAAATTGAGATATTGAAAAATCTAGGGTTAACACAACGGATAGTAATCGTCAACAGTTGAGATGAATGTTGAAATACCATTTGCCATCACCTGCTACGCTTTGCAACAGACGAAGCGAGCTAGTATAGATATGCGACTTACCTTCTCTTAGGATATATCTACAAAAATGACAATGTAGAGCCGCTACCACTATGATGTTTGATCGTGCAATTCGCTGTCGCAACGATGACGGCGCTTCTTGGATGAGCGAGGACTGCTTTTCACATGAACAATTTTTGAATACATACTTGCCTGATTTGTACAAAGCAGGAACACAGTAGTTAGGATTATTAAAAAATTTACTACACAAAACCGGCGCGCCAAATTGATTGTTAATTTTGTAGAACTTTGCTATCCGAGTATATATATACTCATACCGAGTAGAGGGGCAATGCAACAACAGATGATAGGAAATATCACTGCACACAAGAGAACGACTATAGTGCCCGGTAACATTGGGTCGCGTATTTCCCAGTAGCCATAGCCTTTATTGAGAAGCATTATATTATGTGCGCCCATAACGAAGAAGAACGACGCAAGGAACATTGACGGTATGAGAACCACTTCGGGATTATAGCCAAGCTTTATACACACTGGCGTAATAACACCCATTACAAGTGCAAGTACCGCAAGATTTGCGTTAACAAATACATTTACCAGTGTGCCCATGAGCAACGCTGAAACAATTGACAGACCGAGCGGTCCAAGTCCTTGAATTAGAGGCCCTATCCAATCGCCTATACAGTGTCCGAGTCCGGTTTCGGAAAACAGCTTTGCAAGAAGCGGAACGAAGCCTGATGCTATCATGACATGTAGCGGCAGCTTTTTTATCGCCTTATCTGCCGGAACCGTCCCAATTCCAGGGAGCATGGAAATACAGGCAAAGCCGAGTGCCGCAAGCCCCGGCTTTACGCCACAGAGCATTGAAGCAACCATCCCAGTCACGGTAAGGAGCCAGCGTATCTCGGCGCTGCTGAGAGGCCCGAGCTCTCTCAGGAGCTGTTCATAATATTCGGACGGAGGCATCACCACATTAGAGTGTTTTAAGCCACAGCACTTCATATAAACTAGACTTATCGGGATTATAGTAACAACAAAGCAGGATATGCCGAAGTAGGCCCACTGACCGTAGCTGACGCTGAAGCGTCCACCGCTAGCGTTTTCAAGAAAAGAAATAGCCATTGTGTTTCCAGTGGGGGAGCCATTTATAAGCACGATACCGCCTACGATAGCAGCCATTGGGATTATAAGCATTATAGTTTTTCCTATATGACTTTCTCCTGGTTTCTGGCCCATAGTCTGAAGAAGCTCTGCACAAACACTACTCATAATTATTATAACGGCTACATTTGATACAAGTGCTGAGATACAGGCTGTGACCACAGCAAGCACAAGTACCATTCTAGATGATTTCTGTCCGAAGCGGCGAAGCACCACATAAGCCATTCGCCGCCCGAAAGGGGTGTATTCACAACCCATGGAGACAATGAGCATACCAAAAATGCTCAGAAACGACGAGCCGCCAAACACAGCGCCAACATCGCCGTAATTCCAGAAACCGAGGATAACACCGCCTACAGCAATGATAAGCCCGCATATCGCAATGTTGACTGGGAGCGAGATCATCAGAACTATTGATGCTGTAAGAAAAGCAAGACCGAGCGCGGTATTGTCCCCGTACTTTTCCAGCGGTAGAAAGTTGAACAACACAAACACGACGGCTGCTACCAAAATAGGAACAAAAAAACGCCATGTAAGTGGAACGCCAGTTTCACTCCCAGCAATGTCGAAGAATGCAGATTTGCAGTGGTCTGCATCTTTCGTAGTCATCATACACAACTCCTTTCCTTTATAGTAATTTTCTAAAAGCACTCAGACTAAAAAATATCAAAATTGTACAACCCACCGATGCTAATGTAAATATATCAGATAAATAAAAGAAAGTTGTCAAACAAGCACAAAAATAAAGCAGACAAGTCGACCAAAAGTTGCCGCGGCGAGAACTTGTTTGACAACTCTGGGTACAAAGTAAGACTCCATTTTACCGCAAAACTGATATTATATAAACAAGTGTTCGGAGTGTGCGACATACCCACAAAGAGAAAGAAAAAAATACAGACAGGAGGAAAACAAATGGCAAATATCAGCAAAGCAGTAGAGAATCTGACCGATCAATTGTTGAATACTGAGGAGGCGCCGAAAAAGAAAAGCTTTTTCATTATTGCAACCACAGGTGAGATTACGGCGGGTCTAGTCAACAATGTTATTCTCAGCTATCAGAACTACATACTTACTCAGTTTGTACAGCTATCTACAGCAGTGACGGCAAATATTCTTGCCATAATGAACTTCATTCAACTTATCTTCTGCCCGTTCGGAGGAGCGTTCCTTGACAACTTCCGCTTTAAAAACGGCGCAAAGTACTGGCCGTGGTTCTTTATTATTCCCGAAGCGATTGCAATTATCAATATCTCCATGACCGCAAACGTCGCATTCAATGGTAGCAAGATACTGACGGCGGTGCTCATGATACTCGGTGTTGCCTGCGGAAATATATTCTTGTTCTCACTTGTCAAAGGCATATATCCGTCGCTATCAAATAATGAATACGAACGCACACTGGCATCGACATGGGGCAATGTATGGAAAGAGGTTGCCAAATATGCGGCTATGTCTCTGGCTCCGTCGCTTATGATCCTGCTTTCCGTCAATAAGACCGAGTGGGATCCGCAGGGCTTGTTCTACACGACCCTTATATATGGCGTCGTTGGCTGCCTTGTCGGCTGCGTCACTGGCATAGTGTTCAAGAAAGGTGTTGAGGACAAGGGCAAGTTTGCTGTACAGAGCAAGCAGACGGAAAAGAGCAGTATTGGTGTGTTTGGTCTTCTCAAGCAGGTATTCACAAATAAATTTCTGCTCCTTATTTTCTTCGTTATCATATTCTCTAACTCTAGAAGCTACTCTACCCTAGCTATGCACACCTATTATTACAAGTTCATCTGGGAGAATCCCAGCGCAATGTCCAGTATGCGTCTCTGGGGTCAGATTGCGACCCTTGTGGCTACCTTCTGTGTCCCCTTCATCAAGAAGAATATTTTCAGAGAGACCAGGACCTTTTATGTTTTCACCATGTGCTGTGTGGCTACTTGCCAGTTTGTTACGATGTTTGCAAAGAGCTATGGTATGTACGAGGTCATAGAGGTAATCGAATACTTTGTGTTCGGTTTCAAAGGTGTTATGGATGTGCTTCTTTTCGCGATAGCTGTCGATGTTATCCGTTATGAAGCGTACAGTAAGGGAGAGACCTCCAAGGTTGCTCAGGGCGCCGTAATGAGTCTCTTCGCCTCGTCTCTCGCAGCTGCCAAAATTATCTGTGGCTATGTCGTCAATTTCATTCTGGCTAGCTGTGGCTATCAGGCAGGCCAAATCACAGAAGGTTTCAAGGCAATGTTCCCGACTATGTATGCGGTTGTCCCCGGAATAATGACTAGTATAAGCGTCGTACTTATGCTGGTATTCTATAGATTAAAGGACAAAGATATCTCCGATATGCGCCGCGAGATGTCTGAAGCCAAGATTATTTGACTAGCATTATGAGATGAGTTGGGCCGGCGTGACAGCCCGAGAACTGAGCGCCGGCCTTTTTATACTTATTAAGAACTGTGGAAATCAAAAAAGGAGGAAAAAATGAGGGTTGCAGTAATAGGCGCCGGAATTATGGGTTCAACGATAGGTAGCTATTTGACTGATGGCGGAGCAGAAGTATGGCTAGTTGATCCGTTCAAGGCACATGTGGATGCTATAAACAAAAATGGACTTGATATCATCGGCTACAATAGAGACAAGAGCTCGTTTGAGAAAAATTATAGAATAAAGGCCGTATATTCCCCAGATATGATAGGCGGTATGGCAGATTATGTTGTATACTGCGTGAAAATGATGCATATGTCCTCAGCCATCGAGAGTGCAAAGTGCATATCAGATACACATACCATGCAGATATCCCTGCTCAACGGTGTCGGCAGTGCGGAACTACTACTTGAATCCTATCCTGCAGACAGGGTTACCTATGGCATTGTCAGCTCTGGCGGCGCAGTGATAAAGCCCGGAAGGGTGGAGAGAAACTTTGTTCCTGGTTTCAGCTTTATATCTGTCGGCCCGGCAAGCAAAAGAGAGAGTCTGGATTTGCTAGTGTTAAAGGAGCTGCTTGACAAAACTGACTGTACCTTCAGTGTCTATGAAGACATAGACCCAATAGTTTGGGAGAAGATGATAAAAAACTGCACTGGAAATGCCATATGTAGCGTTTCCCGTTTGCCGCTTGGCCGCATGTACAATGACGATTTTGGTGCGGAGCTTTCCGAGCAGATAGAGAAGGAGGTACGCGCTGTGGCTATGGCACAGGGGATACACATAGATCCCACGCCGCGTATGAAGGGCAAGTTACCTGTTGACTTTCCGCATATGCCGTCCACTGCGCAGGATGTTATTGCGCAGAAACAAACTGAGATAGACACGATAAACGGTGCGGTGAGCAAACTTGGAAAAAAATATGGAGTACCCACACCGTATTGTGACTGCATGACTATGCTTATAAAATTGATTGAGAACAACTATCAGTATATGAGACTGTAAGAGCAAAGGAGGATAACTCGTGACAAAGCTGAAAAAAGAAAACTTGAAAACGGAATGGTGTAAAAGTTGCCAGTATTGCGTGGCATCATGCCCGAAAGGGGCGTTGAGCATAGGCGAGGAACTTAATCTGTCTGGGTTCCCATATGTCGTGCTTGACGAGAGCAAGTGCATCAACTGCGGTATCTGCCGCATAGTCTGCCCAGACTGTGTGTTCAGGTTTACGGAAAACTAAGGAGGGGGACACATGAAAAAAACTCTTATGAAAGGAAATCATGCAGCTGGCGAGGCTGCCGTACGCGCTGGTATGATGCTTTATGCTGGCTATCCCATAACACCCTCAACCGAAATAATGGAGCATCTCTCCGCGCGTATGCCAGAGGAGGGCAGAGTGTTTATCCAAGCTGAAAATGAGATAGCCTCAATACACATCGTTGGCGGCGCGTACTGCACTGGTAAGCGAGCAATGACTGCGACCAGCGCCGGCGGCTTTTCACTCATGCAAGAGTTCACTGCCTATGCGTCAGATGCGGAGTTGCCGTTCGTAATAATAAATGTAGTCCGCTCTGGTCGTGGTATCGGTTCACTCGAACCTGGACAGGACGGCTATCGTCAGTCCGTTTACGGTGGCGGCAACGGCGATTACCGCCAGATAGTCTATGCACCTAACACTATTCAGGAGATGGTTGATGACATATACGAATCCTTCGAGATTGCAGAAAAGTACCGCATCGGTGTCATCATACTCACTGAATCGTCGATGGGTCAGATGATGGAGCCAGTCATTATGCCAAATTATAAATTCATGGAAGACAGACCCGATTGGGCTGTCACTGGTAAACACAAATGGGATAAGGGTGCCGGAGACTGGGAAGGTAAGAAAAAATCGTGGTTCGAAAAAATAGAGCGTGTTAATGCCGAGATGCAACGCTACGAAGAGAGTGGGCTTGAGGATGCCGACCATGTTGTAATCGCCTATGGTCTTACCTCCCGCTCCTGTCAGGAAGCGGTAAGAAAACTTCGTCTGCGCGGTGAAAAGGTCGGCTTTATCCGCCCAAAAGTGCTTTTTCCGTTCCCGAGGGAAGCTTTTTCTAAAATCAATCCCAGCGTGAAGGGTATCATCAACATTGAGGCGACCGAGTTCGGTCAAATGTTACTGGATACTGCTGTCACCACGAAACAGAGCTTTGAGCGGAATATCCCCGTTTATGCATATAACTACGGTATTGGTGTGCCATCCGTCAAGGAGATAATAGTAAAATACGATGAAATCGCACAAGGCTACTGTAAGGAGGTATACTAATATGGAAGATATCGTTAGACTTTCCAATCTCATAGATGCCCCTGCTCCGACCGCCTGCCCAGGCTGCGGACACCTGCTTTTCTTTCGCCTTATCCGTGAGGTGCTGGATGAGCTTGACCTGACCGAAAAAGCAATACACGCTAACGGAATAGGGTGCACTGGTGTCCACCGCGCGTGGCAAAATCACGGCTATGTGCCGCTTACCGCCCACGGCAGAGCTGCCGCTGTAGCCACAGGCATCAAGCGCACAAATCCGGAAGCATTTGTCTACACTTTTCAAGGCGATGGTGACGCGGCGGTGATTGGTCTTGCCGAAACACTGAACGCAGCTTACAGGAATGAAAATATCTGCGTGTTCATATCTACTAATGCGGTGTTTGGCCTGACTGGCGGCCAGATGTCATGGGCCACCCTGCCCGGACAGATAACCACAACAAGTCCCCTCGGTAGAGACCCCAAAAATACTGGTAGACCGCTACACATTCCCGAACTTATCGCACGTGAATTTCCCAGCATCGCCTATGCCGCCCGCGGCACAATGAACTCCCCACAGCATATAAACCAGCTCAAGAAGATGATACATAATGCAATGCAGGCACAGACGAACGACGAAGGCTACTCCATTGTAGAGTGCATGAGTGCCTGCCCGAATAACTGGCACATGAGTCCACTCCAATGCCTTGAGTATATCGAAAACGAGATTATACCCGAATTCCCGCTGGGCGAGTTCAAAAAGAGAGGAGATTAAGCAGTGAAAGAAATAATTTTTGCAGGCTTCGGCGGTCAGGGCGTCCTTACAGCGGGGCTCGTTGTGGCGTATACTGCTATGGAGCAAGGACTCAACACAAGCTGGTTGCCGTCCTATGGTGCATCAATGCGCGGCGGCAAGGCCAACAGCACCGTCAAATTCGGAGACGATCCAGATGAAATAATAGGTGTCCCTATGATGGCCGAGGCAGATGTGCTTGTTGCTATGAATCGGCCGTCGTTGGAGTATATGGCATTCTGCAAGCCCGGCGCGCTCATCCTCGTCAACGCCGATTCTGTGGAGTATGATTATGTGTATCCAGAGGGGTTTGATATTGTCAGACTGCCCGCTGTAGAGCTTGCCTATTCTGTGAACAATGCTAAGGGTGCGAGTATAGTTATGATAGGTGCGTTGATAAAAAAGGTTGGTTATTTCAGTGTCGAGGACACAAAACAATCCATGGCCAATATGTTTGCCGAAACGGGCAAAAGCAAGATGGAGGCTGCAAACGAGGCTGCCTTTGATGTAGGATACAAAGCTGTCTGAGCTGGAGGAGTACAGTGAATTTTGATAGTTTGTTCAGACCTAAAAGTATGGCAATTGTTGGGGTGTCGGATAAGCACGGTATGGGCAGAGGTGCTGCCGAGGGCGCGCTACAAAGCAGCATTGAGAAACGCGTATATTTTATAAATATAAAGCGCGATGAGGTCCTTGGCAGAAGGTGCTATCATTCTCTCTCCGAGCTACCTGAGGTCGTTGAAACCGTTATACTCTGCGTAAACGCAAACCTAATCAACTCCTATCTTGAGGAGGCTGGTAGACTTGGCGTAAAGGCTGCGATAGTTTATGCTAGCGGCTTTAGCGAAGATGGCACCGAACGTGGCCGCGAGCTTGAAAATGATATGAAACAGATATGTAACAGGTATGGCATGCTACTGTGCGGCCCCAACTGCGTTGGGCTGTATAATAAAGTAGACCGCATAAGCTGCTATGCGACCGCTCCGCTATTCCCAGAGAAAAATCTTGAACGCGGAATAGGTGCAGTCGCTCACAGTGGATACATTAACAGCAATCTTATGCGCTCCATGCCAGAACTGTGTGCCTACGGGGTTAGCGTGGGAAACGGTACGATCTGTACGCTGGAGCAGTATATGCTCTATTATGCGCTTAATGAGCATGTGAGCTGTATCGCAGCCTATGTCGAAGGCATAAAAGATGTACATATCTTCGAACAGGCGCTACGCACAGCTGCCGAAAAGCATAAGCCAGTCGTACTTTTGAAATCTGGCAGAAGCGCAAAGGGTAGCGTTGCGGCAGCCAGCCATACTGGAAATCTTGCAGGGGACTACAAGACCTTTGAGGCTGTTTTAAAGCGCTTTGGTGTTGTTATCTGTGACAGCCTTGAGGAGTTAAACTCCACAGCAAGAATGTTTGCTATACTTGACGGACGCCTGCCTAAGGGCCGTAGCATCGGTGCAGTAAACTTCTCTGGCGGTGAAAATACTATATGTGCTGACTTTTGTGAGAAATACGGCCTTGAGTTGCCCGCATACTCTCCCGATACACATGATGTTGTCAAAAGTCTTATCCCCATGTTTTCCACCGCGCGCAATCCGCTTGACCCAACTACTGAGATGTTCTCCGAGCACGACAAGGTGAAGGCAATGTTTACAGCAATTGCAAAGGATACTGCACTTGATATGTTTGTTCTAGGCCTTGAACTTACACAGGAGCTTGAAACGAAGGATAAGACCTGTCTTGAGGTGCTCGAGGAAATGGCCGCAGAACACATGTTGATACCGAGCTTCCTAATTCCGTCTTTTGAGAAGACGAGAAATACTGAGGCTGTGCAGCGTATGCAGGCTGTAGGTATCCCAATGCTTGCTGTAGGCGATTTGGGCTATAAGATGTTGCGCAACCTAAGCGATTTTGTAAGCTTCCGTCCGGAGGAACACACGCTGTCACTTGCGATTCCTGAGTACACACACAGTGGGGCGGTGGCGCTGTCCGAAATGGATTCGAAGTTAGAAATAAACGCAACAGGTATACCCATACCCAAGCAGGCAGCGGCAGCCAATATCGAAGAATTGTGTGAGAAGCTAAACAGCTTTGAATATCCTATTGTTCTCAAGGTTGATTCTCCAGATATACTGCACAAGACCGAGGCGGGTGGAGTGGTGATGAATATAACGACCGAGAGCGATGCTGTCGAAGCTTTCCAGCATATAATGTCAAGCTGTCGAAGCTTCAAGTCTGATGCAAAGATAAACGGTGTGCTTGCGCAGGAAATGATTCCTCGGGGAATCGAGATCATTATTGGGATTAAAAACGATATACAATATGGCCCAATGATTCTTTGTGGGCTTGGGGGCGTATTTGTTGAGGTCTTTAGGGATGTGGCGCTCAGCCCGTGCCCTGTTAGCCTGAACGAGGCAAAAAAAATGCTCTCTGGGCTTAAGGCATATAAGCTCCTGACAGGGTACAGAGGAGCGATACCCAAGGACGTCGACGCGCTAGCACAGGCTATGGTTGCCGTGTCCAAATATGCGGCAAAAAACAAGGACTCCGTTGCGGAGATAGATCTGAACCCAGTGTTTGTATATGATGCAGGTCAGGGTGTAAAGGCAGCAGATGCGCTGATAGTAAAATTTGATAGTCAATAATTAGAAGTAAAACCTGAGCGGACATTTCAATCCGCGCAGGTTTTGATTTGTAGCACTTTAGTGCGATTTCAAATGTCTTCGACATTTGAAATCAATAAACCACCTGCTATGCAGGTGGAATGAAAGAAAGCTTTAGCTTAAAGTAAAA
>JGI24711J26586_10003670_pt1 | contig 10003 bp, 6 predicted proteins | sample BioPla3DNA1_FD_26586 | JGI IMG/M metagenome (IMG submission 26586)
CAGTTCAAAAACAACAGAAATTTACACTCATGTGTCAAATAAACTAATCAGTCGAGTTGTAAGCCCCTTTGATGAACTTGACTGCGTGTAACCGAACGTATTTGGTATTTACACGCATGTGAGAAAACATACAAAGGATTTATACACGCAATTGTGCGTGTAACAGGGAGTTATGTTCAATGCCCGGCTTAAGAGCTTTGTAGTCCTCGGCCATCCGTGGCCTCGGGAAGAAATGAAAAAGGAAATAAATGATAGGATATCAAATTAATGAAATATACTGAAGCAGATACAAGAGCAAACTACATTGATCCCTCTATTGCTCGTGTTGGTTGGGATTCTACTACAATAATTCGTGAGTTTTATTTTACAGACGGTAGAAAACTTGCAGGTGGCATTCGTGGGAAGAGGTGTTATGTAGATTATCTGCTTTATAAAGACAATCATTATCTTGCCATTATTGAAGCTAAGAAAAAAGATGAGCATCCAACAAAAGGTTTACAGCAAGCAATAGATTATGCTGAGAAGCTCAAAGTTCGTTATGTATATTCCAGCAACGGTTTACAAACTTATGAATTTGACTTATCGACAGGCCAAGGCTCATATATTGAAAAATATCCATCCCCACCTGAGTTAGAAATGCGTTATTCAGGGGAAAGGACTGATGTTTCCAGAGAATTAAGAAATACTCCTTTTCATCTTGATGGTTCAATGAAACCTAGATACTACCAAGAGCTTGCAGTGCATTCAGCTACGGATGCCATAGGAAAAGGTGAAAAACGAATTTTGTTGACACTAGCAACAGGAACAGGGAAAACCTTTATTGCATTTCAAATTGTTCATAAACTCTTTCAGTCCAGGTGGAATATTGATTCCTATGGCTCTCGTCGTCCACGTATTCTATTTTTAGCTGACCGGAATATTTTAGCAGATCAGGCAATTAATACCTTCAACCCCTACGAAAAAGATCTGGTCAAAATTAATGGAGAAGAAATTCGAAAGCGCAATGGGGTTGTTCCTACAAATGCCCATATCTTTTTTGCAATATATCAGGCTATAGCTGAGAAAGAAAATATTGGTGGTTATTACAACGAGTATCCAAAAGACTTTTTTGATCTAATATTGATTGATGAGTGTCATCGAGGGTCGGCAAATGAGAACGGAAGCTGGCGAGCTATTCTTGATCATTTTGAATCTGCTGTTCATCTTGGTTTAACTGCCACACCAAAAAGAACTGATAATGTAGATACATATAATTATTTTGGCAAACCAGTATTTGTTTATTCGCTAAAAGACGGTATAAATGATGGTTTTTTAACCCCTTATCGAGTAAAGCGTATAAGGACTAATCTTGACGAATTGATATTAACATCTGAAGACCAGATTATCCAAGGTGAAATTGATGGAGATGTGTATCAAGTTACGGACTATGATAAAAAAATTATTGTAGATGAGCGAACAGACCTCGTTGCACAATCTTTGCTGAAACATATAGCTCCGATGGATAAAACCATAATTTTCTGTGAAAATCAAAATCACGCACTTACCATGCGTGATATGATAAACAACCATAAACAGATTAAAGATAAATACTATTGCGTTCGTGTTACCAGCGATGAAGGAAAGACTGGGCGAGAACTATTAGAAAAATTTCAGGATAACGATAAAGATATTCCGACAATACTTACATCTTCTCAAATGCTTACAACTGGTGTCGATGCGAGAAATGTTCGCAACATTGTTTTAGATAGAACAGTAGGTTCTATGGTTGAGTTTAAGCAGATTGTTGGAAGAGGAACCAGGGTCTTTGATGGGAAAGACTATTTTACAATCATAGATTTTAGAGGAGCAACCAACAAATTTTATGATGAGGATTGGGATGGTGAACCTGTAGATGTTACAGATGAGCAACCTGATAGTGTTAAAGATCCCATACCTCCATACTGCCCTGATCCCGAAATCAATGAGGGAAAAGAAGATGAAGAAGCAGAAATTGATGGTGAGCCTAAAAAACCAAAACTTAAGGTAAAACTCAGTAGCAATCGTGAAATAAAGGTTATCGATGTAGAGGTTCGCTACATCGATGAACATGGCAGACCACTTTCTATTCAAGAATTCGTAGATCGTCTTGTTCAGCAACTCCCAGGGCTTTTTAAGTCTGTAGAAGATCTCAGAAATATGTGGGCAGATCCAGATCAAAGAGAGGATCTGTTAAAACAGTTATCACAGTTTGGCTTTGATAAAGAACAGTTGGCAACTCTTAGAAAAATGTTTGAGGCAGATGAGTGTGATTTGTTTGATTTACTGGCATTTTTAGCCTTTGAACAACCTATGGCAACTCGAAAAACAAGGGCTGACGCAGTTCGAAAAAATGAAGCATACTTTGATCATTATCCTCGTAAGGAAGCAAAAGAGTTTTTGGATTTTGTTCTCCATCGTTATGAGCAGGTAGGTACAGATGAGTTGTCTCGGGAAATGTTGCCAACTCTTGTTGAACTTTCAGGCTTAGGAACTACTAAAGACGTGTCTGGTGCTTTCGGAGGGAAAGCAATAAACCTGCTGCAAGCGTTTAAAGAACTCCAGAAGCAATTGTATCAGGTGGCATGAAATGGAACTAACATTAAAACCCAATGTGCTCTGTAGAGAAGATCAAACAATAACTTTTCAGAAGGTAGCCACACTGATTGGAGCCAACGGCAGTGGAAAATCAACTATTCTTCAATCAATATTCGAACAAAAGATAAAAAAAGAAATTGCTGGTAATCTTCAGATAATATGCTTCTCATCCGGTCAAAATGAAAATTTCTCCAAGAGTTTTAGCCAGTACCTTAGTAAGGAACGAAGGAAAGGTGCCGAACTTGGTCTAGATGTTTTCTATTTCAATAAATCTTGGTCAAAGCTTCTGATTTTCTTAGCAACAGCCCAAAAGAAAGAAGGAAAAGTTAGGACTTTCCTCAGAGAATACGGTTATGTACAGGAATTAGATGATTCTACAAAACTTGATAACAGTTCACAACTTGAATGCAAGTTTAAAATTGACAAGCAGTTTTCCATAAGAGTTCAAGAAGCATTAAAGCAGGAAGAAAAGGGAGAGATTGAAACATTACGCTCGACGCCCTATTTCCGTTCTCTTGAAAGTTTCATTGAAAAATGTGTCCAAAGTGGTTATGAGTTTGATAGTTCATTAAAAAAGAAGACAATCAATCTGACTGCAGATAAATTATTTCAGGTTACATTTGCATCTGCACTATCTGAAGATTATAGTGACCGAGTAAATGCAGACCCACTGGTTTCTTTTTTTGTGCAAGCTGCTGACAATGACTACTTCTTGGATAAGACTGATATTGAGTTGCATCTGAAAAATGGTCTGGAAATGGATCAGTTGAGTGATGGGGAATATCAATTACTATTCTTGTATGCTCTCATTGATCTTTTTGATTCGGAAAACACTTTGTTTCTTTTAGATGAAGCTGACTCACATCTTCATTTTAAAAATATTGAAAAGCTTTGGATGATTTTACACTCAATTAAAGGGCATACAATTACAACAACGCATCTTCTCGATTCAATAACATCCAATGAGTTTTCATCCTTGAAAGTTGTCGAGAATGGAAAAATCACAGAGACCAACAAAATTAAACAGCTTATTAATAGATTAAGCATTCTATCAAGGGCAAAATCAGCTGAGTTTGAAATCTGTGGAAAAATCACACACATGGCACTCATGGATGATTATAACGATTGGACTATATTTTTAAGACTTGCAGAAAGAAAAGGACTTGATATAACCAGACTTCAAAGCATTCAAGCAATCAAAAAGGCATCCAGCTATGGATCACTAAATGAAGCATTTGGAAAAGCTAAAATGGACTGGGTCAACGGATTAAGTAAAGCTGAATGTGAGCTTCAAACTAGGAAAATATTTCTTATTTGTGACCGTGATGAAGCAGCTATTCAGTTTAATTCCGGTAATGGAGTTCAATTGACAGGACAGCAATACCAAAACCAAATCAGACAAATATCTTGGCCAAGTGGAACTAATGTTGATGTTTATCTTCTTGCCTGGAAGCGTCGTGAAATCAAACACTATTTACTTTCTTATACTGCACTGCGCAACAACGGCAAACTTACCGAAATCAATGATGATACTCTTGCTACCGCTTTTCATCTAAGGCAAAACGATCCTGCAGACAATGACCAAATTAGCCAGCTACCTTCTGATAAGGTTAAAGGTGTTATAAGCTGCTTAATTGATGGCGAGGAAGGGCTTGATCTTGATAAACTTCAAACCTATATCAATCTAATTCCTGCTGATGAAATCAGTGTGGATATTGAAAATATGTATAACTTTATTGTGGAGAAAATATAATTATGTCGTTACAACAGAACATTGATCGAATAACCGATATTTTACGCCGTGATGACGGCATTAGTGGTGCTATGCACTATACAGAGCAAACCAGCTGGATACTTTTTCTAAAATTTTTGGATGATTATGAAGCAGAAAAAGAAGAAGAGGCTGTACTTTCAGGAAAAGAGTATATTCCTGTACTGGATGAAGAACATCAATGGTCAGTCTGGGCTTGTCCAAAGGATGAAAATGGAAAATTGGACTTGAAGAAAGCTCTTTCTGGTGATGATCTAACAGAATATGTGAATAAAAAGCTTTTTCCTTACCTGAAAGCCTTTGGAAATGCCCTTAATTCTGATGTAAAAAGCTTTCAATATAAAATCGGTGCGATTTTTCAGTATCTGGACAATAAAATTGCTTCGGGTCACACTCTCCGTGAGGTTCTGGATCTGATCGATGAGTTAAATTTTCAATCTGAGAGTGATCTTTTTGAACTCTCTTTGATTTATGAAAATCTTTTACAGAATATGGGCGATGCCGGTGGTTATGCCGGAGAGTTTTATACTCCTCGACCAGTAGTGCGAGCCATGGTTCAAGCACTTGATCCAAAAGCAAAAGAGACTATTTATGATGGTGCAGCCGGTTCATGTGGATTTTTAGTAGAGGCTTTTGAACACTTGAAAGCCCAAAAGAAAAAACTGAGTGCCGAAGAGTGGGATTTCATTCAAAAAGATACATTCTATGGATATGAGAAAACCTCACTGGCTTATGTAATGGGTATGATGAATATGATTCTGCACGGAATAGAGTCACCAAACCTTTATAAGACAAATACATTAACCCAAAATATCAGGGATATTCAGGAAAAAGACCGATATAATGTTATTCTCGCCAATCCGCCATTTGGAGGAAAAGAAAAAAGCCAGATTCAACAGAATTTTCCTATTCAAAGTAATGCCACGGAGCTTTTATTTCTGCAACACTTTATGAAATCCCTAAAAAGCGGTGGCCGTGCTGCCATTGTGGTGCCAGAAGGTGTTCTGTTCCAAACGAATAGTGCATTTACTCAAGTGAAACAGGAACTACTTGAAAACTTTAACCTACATACAATTCTGAGCTTGCCTGCCGGGGTGTTTTTGCCTTACTCGGGCGTTAAAACCAATGTTCTCTTTTTTGAGCGCAAAGGCGGAACTAGTGAGATTTGGTACTATGAATGCGAACCTGAACAGAAGCTCACAAAAAATAAACCCATAACAGATGCTCATCTTGAAGAATTTGTAAATCTGTATAAGAAACGACCAACTACAGAGAATTCATGGATTGTTCCTGTAGATAAGCTGACAGAAGACTATGACATCTCTGCAAAGAACCCGTCAAAACAGAAAGATGCAGAACATTTAGCGCCATTAGATATCTTAAAGAGTATCAGACAGAAGGAAAAAGCAGTCTCTGGCTTATTAAATGAAATTGAACAGTTGCTGGAGGAGAAGTAATGGATCAGCAGCCGTATGAACTTCCTGATGGGTGGGAGTGGAAGTCTCTTAAAGACATTTGTGACTTTGAAAATGGTGATCGAGGTAAGAATTATCCCTCTCGCGATGCTTTTGTAGAAAAAGGTATTCCGGTAATTAATGCAGGCAATCTTAATGGATGGACTGTGGATTCAGCAGGTTTAAATTATATCAATGAAGAACGCTATAACCTTATCGGTGGAGGAAAAATAAAAAGAGGAGACATATTGTATTGCCTCCGCGGCTCATTGGGTAAATGTGGTATTGTAGATTCAATTGATCGTGGAGTTATTGCCTCATCTTTGGTAATTGTAAGACCCAGCAATGAAATTATAAAAGAACTACTTTTATATTATTTTAACAGCTCTTTATCATCGCATTTTGTCACACATTACAACAATGGTGCAGCTCAACCGAATCTTTCAGCAAAGAGTCTTTCTTTATTCAAAATTCCCCTTCCTCCACTCTCCGAACAAAAGCGGATTGTGGAAAAGCTGGATGCTCTAATTAGCCGTATTGATCAAGCAGTGAACCATTTGCAGGAGAGTCTGGGGCTTGCTGAAGCATTGTTTGCAAGTTCGTTAGATGGGGCGTTTAATCCGCTTGGAAGTAGAAAAAATCTCGAAGGTATTTATGAACTACCTGATGGGTGGGAGTGGAAGAAATTAGGAGAGGTTATTGATTTTAAAAATGGATATGCTTTTAAGAGTAAGGTTTTTTCAGATCAAGGCATACCAGTATTAAGAATATCAAATATTCAGAATGGAAGTATTTCAGACAAGAATCTTACATATTACCCGGAGAATGAAGTAGATGATAAGATTTCTCAATTTTTTGTTGAACCTGGTGAAATTGTTATTGCAATGTCAGGTGCAACAACAGGAAAAGTTGCAATAAACGATAGTAAAAAAAGACTTCTTCAAAACCAACGAGTTGGTCGTCTTTGTATACAAAATAGTACTACACGTGATTATGTTTATTGGTATTTATCGATTAAGGTCGAAGAGAACCTTAATAAGTCTTTAGGTGCGGCTCAGCCAAATTTGAGTACTTCTCAAATTAATAATATTGATATTCCTTTTCCTAATCTCGCTTTACAAAGCAAGATTGTCATAAAGATAAATACGTGGTTTTTAAAAAATAAAGATCTTAAGAAGAATCTTCAAAGCCAGATTGATGATTTAATTGCACTAAAGGTTTCGCTTCTTGATTCTGCTTTTCGTGGGGAGTTATAAGAAATATGAAGCAGGAATTCCTCCGTTTTTTAAAATGGCTCAATGATAAGAAAGTAACCGAGGACACTGCTAAAATAGCAAATCTGATAAGCAGTAATCTTGATGAATTGGCCAGCCTTGGAACTGCCAGCAGTAAAAGAGTGAAGAGAATTGTCGAATTAGCCATAGATAAATGGAATTCCTTACCAAATCAAATACAGATTGCTGAGTCAGTCCAATCAGAAGAAAAACAGCAAATTGAAAAATTGGCTACTCTGAAAGTAGGACCTTTCCGAGGTTTTGCTAAAGAGGAAGAATTTAATCTTAACAGCTCTGGAGTTCTAATCTATGGCCCGAACGGAACAGGAAAATCAAGTTTTTGTGAAGCTTTGGAGTATGCCCTATTAGGCAGTGTTGAAGAAGCATCATCTAAACGATTGAAAGATGAAGAATATCTCAAAAATATTCATACTGAAAACTTCGAAAAACCAAAATTGTTGGGTTTGGACTCAGAAGGTACACAAGTTTTAATCGTTCCAGATGAAAACAATTATCGATTTTGCTTTGTTGAAAAAAATCGAATAGATCAATTTTCAAGAATGGCCGCATTTGCACCGGCTAAACAGACAGAGTTGATTGCTACTTTATTTGGTCTGGATGCATTTAATGAGTTCGTTAAGGGTTTTAGTGCTGAAATTAAGAATGAACATATCGACCTGGAAGGTGTGAAACAAAAAGAACTTGATAAAAAGAGTTTGGAAATAGAGAGTGCAAAAAAGACTATTGTCGAAAACGACAAATCAATTGAAGAGCTTGTAAAGACTGAAAATGAACTTGCTGATAAATTCAAAAAAAGCATCTCTTTTGAAGATTTCATCAAAGAGCTAGGCAGTTCAGAAGCCCCTGGAGAACTACAAAAATTAGAACAAGAATTAAAAACTCCAGCACCGAAAATAATCGGAGTTAAATCGACAGATTTTGATAAGCTCAAGAGAGTCATAGAATCTAATCATCAGGAACTTGAACAAATAAAGGCAGAATTACTTGAGAAGGTCGAGTCCCTTGCTTACAAAGACATTTATGAAGCGGTCAAGAGATTGGGAGAACAATCCCAGGAAGTGTGTCCTGCCTGCAAAACACCTGTTGCAAATACGATTGAGAACCCATTTAAAGTTGCAGAATCAGAATTAGCCAAGTTAATGGCTTTGGATGATCTAAAGACTAAAAAAGATGAGTGTGAAAATACTGAGTCAGATAAACTTAAAGAACTATCGGGTTTAATACAAAAAGTAAATGATCATATTTCGCAACTCAGTTATGAATCAATTCAATTTCAACCACTTGCAACACCTGCTAAGCCCGATTGGAAATGGTATCATGAGGTATTTCATACAGTTAATAATAAAAAATCATCTTGGGAATTACTGTTAGATTTAGTTGTGCACATTGAGAAGTACGATTTAACTATTGAAAGTAAGAATAAAGAGCGAGATGAAAAAGAAAAACGATTAACACTGTTACGAAGCATTAATAACGAACTACAACAGTTGAAAGGCTCTCGAAAAACTCTTGAAGACGGAATTGAGAAAGCAAAAAAACAAATTTCTGATTTTGATAAAGAAAATGCAGCACTCCGTCTTGATGCAGAGAATGAAAAGCCTGAAATAGAGAGGAATAAAGCAATAGCATCTGCTTACCAATTCTTCGTTTCCAATATTGTAGAATATAAAGAACAATTGCCTTCCTCATTGATTGCCGATTTAGGAGACAGAGTTACAGAGCTTTATAATGCTTTTAATATACATGATGCGCCAAAAGACAAACTTGTAGATCTTCAACTACCTACAAATTCCGGAGAACGAATTAAAGTCCAATTTCAAGGAACAAAAGGAAAATATTTCGATGCGCTCCATGTGCTAAGTGAAGGTCATATTCGTTGTGTTGGACTTTCCATTTTATTAGCTAAGAATCTTAAAGAAAATTCTCCTTTCCTGATTTTCGATGACCCTGTTAATGCCATTGACTCTGAGCATAGAGAGGCGATTAGAACTGTATTGTTTAAAGAAAAATTCTTTAAAGAAAAACAGATTATCCTTACAAGTCATGGTGATGAGTTCTACAAAGATATTCAGAATACTGTGCCTAAAAACACTGTCGATAATTTTATTCTTTATACTTTTCTCCCACAATACGATGAAAACCATGTTCAAGTTGAATGTGATAAATATCCCAGAAATTATATAAAAGCCGCTTCAGAATGCCTTCAGAGAAGATCATTAAGAGATGCTTTGATGAATTCTCGGAGAGCAGTTGAAAATATAAATATCCGTATCTGGGAAGAATACAGGAAAACTGGCGGTGGGATGATTAGCTTAAGTTTTCGCCAATACAACAAGCCATGTGATACGCGTACACTTGCAGAGCAACTAAAGTCTAAATTTAGTAAAGACAATTATGCTGGGCCAAAAAAGAAAGTTATTTCAGAAAATTTAGGCAAACTACTTGGAATCAGCGGTGATTCCCCTGAATGGAGATATTTAAACAAAGGAACTCATGAAGAAACTGATAGAGAAGAATTCGAACTGGGTACCGTTAAGGAGATTATAGATGCACTTACTAAACTTGATGAAGTATTGTAAAGAGCAGAAAAGTACGTCCATGTACTTTTCTGAACAATCTATAAGAAAGCCGGGCACTGAACATAACAGCGGCTATATGGTTCCGCTTCGCTTCACCCAAATTTTTGCTCCACTGCGTTCTGCAAAAACTTCATATAGCCGCGGAACGTTACACGACATAATTTTTCAACAAAATGCACCGTGGAATAGTCAATATGGAATAGTCAATATTAGTACAGTCCTCAAACACCCCAAATTTATTTAAGCAACTGACTTTGCAGTTGTTGCTTTCAAATTATAAACAGAAGGCGG
>JGI24711J26586_10003674_pt1 | contig 9996 bp, 6 predicted proteins | sample BioPla3DNA1_FD_26586 | JGI IMG/M metagenome (IMG submission 26586)
TTCTGTGTGTTTACCGCTTTTTATTATAGCATTCATATGTAAAATCTGTTATGCAAACGCGGATAATGTTTTTGAAAAACTTTGGAAAAAAGACTGCGGCGATACATAATGCGAACAAAGACAGAATAGATGTACTATGGAGAAATATACAACAGCTATGAGGAATTGAAAGAAGCTATTGATAAGTATATACGTTATTACAACAAGCAGCGTATTAAAACATCTCTCAGTTACCGAAGTCCGGTAGAATGTCGAGAACAGATGTCTGCCGCATAGAAAAACCACAGCAATTTCTCGCTGCGGTAAAAGTCTAACTTTTGGGGGTCACTTCGCTGGTGGTTGTTATTGTCCCTAAAGGGCCAAACTAAAAGGGATAGCAAGCTTGCCATCCCTTTTAGTTTAGAACATGTTACATATTACGTGCCGCCTCATAGCCATCCCAAATCGCACCTTGGATATTGCGGACCTCTCGCCCATCTCCTATGGCTAGAACTTTCTCATAATCGTTGCGGATTTGGTCGAAGAGACAATGTCTTCTCTCCATACCTACCGCTACAACAACCGTATCTGCCTCGGCCAACACCGTCTGCTCGTCAAGCTGATATACAACGCCCGCTTCATTGACGGACTCTAGCTTCACGCCTTCTACTATGTTAACATTGTTAAAGTCCAATAAATCTCTGAGCATAGACTCGTTCATGGGAGGAGGCTTATAGGACTTCATAAGTTTGCTCCGCACCAAGAGGCTTACTTGGTGGCCAGTCTGAGCAAGGTGTAGTGCTAGCTCGCAGGCCACAAGACCTCCGCCGATTATGGCCGTCCTGTCTCCCGGTACGACCCGTCCGGACAGAATCGCTATAGCGTCGGTTACATTCTCACCATTCACTCCAGGTAAGTCAAGCTTTTTGGGCATGCTACCCTCTGCCACAAAAACTACCTGTGGCTCCATTGCATCCAGTACTTCCTTGTCGGCTCGAGTATTTAGCTGTACTTCAACCCCGAGCTCCGCAAGGCTGGCTTCATACCAGGCAACAAGCTCATGGTTTGCTTTCTTGAAACTTGGCACTCCGGACGGATTCAGTGCTCCGCCCAGTTTACCCTCCGACTCAAGCAGAGTAACCTTATGCCCGCGAAGGGCACTTACTCGCGCCGCCTCTAGGCCGGCTGGACCTCCGCCAACTACAACAATACGTTTTCTTTCCGTCGCGGGAACTATGCCAACAAGTCTTTCGCGGGAGGACTCAGGGTTGACGGAGCAGGAGCCCAGAGCTCCAGTAAAAGCGCGACCAAAGCAACCCTCATGGCAGCAAAGGCAGGGTCTGATAAGTGCTTCTTTGCCATTCCGGATTTTTATCACATAATCGGGTTCGGTGAGCAGGGGACGGGCCAGCCCAACCATGTCGCACTTGCCTGATATCAGGGCTCCCGCCGCCAGTTCCGGGTCATCCATGCGGCCAGCAACCATCACAGGCACATCTACCGCTTTTTTGACCTGCTCTGCAAATGGCAGGTAAACACCCTTGTCGAAATACATTGGTGGATGTGCCCAGTACCAGCTATCATAGCTTCCAGCATCTACATCTAGCGCATCATACCCAGCCTCGACTAGGATTTTCGCCGCCTCTAGGCCTTCATTGATATCTCTACCTAACTCTACAAACTCTTCACCAGGAACTGCGCCTTGACGCATGGCTTTTATGTAGCTTTTAAGAGAAAAACGGAGAATAACCGGAAAATCTGCCCCGCAATATTTTTTGATTTTCTGCACTATCTCGATTGCAAAAGTAAGTCTGCCGCGGAGATCTCCACCATATTTATCTGTGCGCTGATTGAAAAGCTCCATGGCGAAACAGTCAAGAAGATACCCCTCATGCACGGCGTGTACCTCGATGCCGTCATAACCACATATTTTTGCTATGGCAGCAGAAACACCAAACTGCTCCACGATTTTTTCTACTTCTTCCGTGCTTAGTTCCCGGCAGAGATACTTGGGGTTCCAACGATTCGTTATTGGCGAGGGGGCCACAAACTTTCTGTCGTGTATCATTGCCGGCATGGCGCTACGGCCAAGTCCAGCGGTAAGTTGCACAAAAATCTTTGTGTCAAAGGCATGTACCCTGTCCGTAAGTTCCCGCGCAGACTTGATATATTTTCCCGGACAAAGTGTAGGGCACGGGAAAATGCAGGGACTGTGCACCTCTACGGTATTGTCAACCCAGTTTGCTCCAGTTATTATCAGTCCAACGCCGCCCGCGGCCCGCGCCACATAATAGTCCACCGCAGTGGGGAGGTAAGCACCATCTTCGTCATTCGGACTTGTGGTGCCCATGGCCGCCATATAATACCTATTTTTAATTTCTGTACCGCATATCGAAAACGGAGTGAATAGTGGTTTGTATAAATCTTTCATAGAATTTCTCCTTTACTAATGTCAGTCCTCTGCTTCATAAAGGCTCTCATCTTCAGCCTGCCCTGAGCGAAGCAGGCCGAGCTCAACCGCCTCCTCAGCAAGCTGCCGCCGGAATTTCGGGTGGGCAATTTTAATCATGGCTCGCGCCCTTTCCTTGAAAGGGCGATCCTGAAGTTGAGCGATGCCCCATTCAGTTACAACATTCATAACATCTGTGCGCGGGGTAGTTATCACGGCTCCGGCCGGCAACTTTGCCCGTATATTTGACTGCTCAACTCCGTCTGAATCGGTAAAGGTAGACTTCATACACAGAAAACTGCGTCCGCCTTCTGATATGGCCGCCGCTCGCACAAAGTCTAGCTGACCGCCTACTCCGGAGATCTGCCTCCCATTGATATTTTCCGAACAAATCTGGCCGGTAAGATCTGCCATAAGGCAAGCGTTCACCGAAACAAGATTTGGATTGCTTCCTGCAATATCCGGCCTGTTTAATATCTCCACCGGCATGAAAACTATATGCTGGAGTATTTCCTCATCTATCATACCTCTTTCGCTCAGCGAGAAGCTCGCTGTAACCCTGTTCAAATCAACTGCCCCACACTTCATCAAGAAGATCAGGGATTCAGTCAGAACCTCAGTGTATATACCTAGGTTTTTATGCCCCTCCAGTGAGTACGCAATTGCGTTAGGAACACCGCCTATACCCACTTGGAGAATGTCTCCCGAATGGATATATGGAACAATATGGGCAGCTATGCGCTTGTCTCTATTGTCTGGCTCTTTGTTGGGATAAATCGGCATGGGAGTATCAGCCTTGCACAGCGCCGTAACCCGGCTTACATGTATGCGATTATGGACACCACGAACTTTCTGTTGATTGGAATTTATCTGGAAGATGAGCTTTTCCACTCTTTCGTCAAGTACACCCCAAGCGGTTCCCATGCTACCATAGTACAAGTATCCGTTTTCATCCGGCTCGCTTACTTGAAGCATAAGCGTGTTCACACCATAAGTCTCTGTGGCCGCCCGGGCCGCTCTATGAAGCTGTACCGAGTTCATATGCACCCTCCCCGTCTTCTGCATCTTCCGGTCGGCAGAATACACAAACAGCGTGTGGTACTCCATCCGCTCGGCATATTCCGGCGACGTCAGGCAGCAACAGACGGTGTCGTTCATTGCCGTCAGCACAAGCACATCTCGCAATTCCGGGCGCATAGCCACGGCGTCAAGTAATGCCCCGGCAATACAGCCGGAACTTCCGGCAAAAATTCTGTCTCCACACTCAATAAGCGCAGCCGCATCGCTAGGCTCCATCAGCTTTTCCTTGTATATTTCGCGCCAATGCTTAACGATGTTGCTCCTCCCATCCGTCCACAGGTACAAGTCCATCAGTCCTCAGATAGCGGGCAGCCAGCTCCACATACCAGTCTTTTGTCTTCTGCCAGCTTTCGTAGTCTCTGTCTTCAAGAGCACGCAAAGTCTTTGCTGGTACGCCTGCTACCAACGTTCTTGCTTCCACTCGCTTATTTCGCGGCACCATGGCTGCCTCGGCAACAATGCTGCCTTCTCCAATTTCGCAGTTTACACTCAGTATAGCCCCTATACCGATACTGGCCTCCGGCCCAATAAATCTGGCGTGCACAATTGCGCCGTGGCCTATTGTTACTCGGCGACCAATCCGGCAAAGCTTAACATCTCCTCCGCCGGCGTGAATTATGACTCCGTCCTCTATTGCCGTCTCTTCTCCAATCTCTATTCTGGCCGCATCCCCACGAATTACAGCACAGGGGCCAATGTAACTGCGCGGACCTATCACAACATCTCCGATTATCTCCGCGCTTGAAGAAATATAAACGCTCGGGTCTATCCGCGGGGTTTTCCCCTCAAAAGAATACCGTATTGCCCTAACACCTCCAGCTTTAAGCTTTTCTCCTCGAAAGCTTAGCTTGTCGCCATGTCTTCAATCTGCAGCAGACAAATTCTAATGTCAGCAATCCGCATATTTCGCAATCGTGGCGCTGCATTCTGACACCATATTCTCAATGATAGTCTTCACAGGGAGGACTTCATGGATGAGCCCCATGGTCTGTCCTGCACAGATTACACCACAGTTTTCTACATCTCCATTTTCAAAAAACATCTTGCAAGCGGTTTTACCTGCCATATCCTCCGCCACATCTTTAAACTCACAACCGGCTTGCTCTTGGGCGAACACGCGCTTGGCAACTTCGCTATTATACATTCTCGTACTATTCGTAAAAGAGCGCAGCAGTATGGTCGTCTTCATCTCGTCAACGTTCTCCACAAGATACTCTTTTACCTTTGGAAGGACCGGGCATTCTTCAGAAAGCAGGAAGCGGGAGCCCATATACACTCCCTCAGCACCCAGCATAAGCGCCGCGGCCATCTGACGGCCGGTGGACACACCGCCAGCGCAGATAACGGGAATATCTAGCGCCTCAACGCAACGTGGAGTGAGCACCATAGTGCCGATATCGTTCTCTCCCAAATGTCCGGCGCACTCGCAACCATCAGCCACTACCATGTCCGCACCAATAGACTGGGCTTTAAGGGCATGTCTAACCGTCGTGCACTTATGAAAAAACACCATACCTGCATCTTTAATAGCCTTGACCATATCGTCTTTTGGAGGACGTCCGGCTGTCTCCATAACCTTAACACCCTCCTCGGCGCATACACGGATATAGCCCGCGTAGTCAGGTACAGCAAGGGACGGCATGAGAGTAAGGTTGACGGCAAAGGGCTTCGATGTAGCTTTCTTTATCTTGCGTATCTCCGCCTGAAGCTCATCCGCCGTGGAGAAGGTGCTTGAAGACAGCAGCCCCAAACCGCCAGCTTCGGAAACTGCCGCCACCAGCGGCGCGGTTGAAATCCATTGCATGCAACCCTGAATAATAGGATACTCTATCCCCAGCATTTCTGTAAGTTTTGTTTTAATCATAGTCTACCCTCCTGTTATAGTTAGTTTATTAGTTTACGGCTTTGTCCGTAACTTAACAATAGCAGATTCCTCTTTTAAAATGCAAGACTGATTTCTACAAAAAATCAAAATCTCCTCGCATTTCCATTAGGCAGCATTTACAAGGGCTTTTACCCTGCTTTTTATCCGACTCGCTCGCGAAGTTTGCTGATAAGCACCTTACCGGTAGCACTTTTTGGCAGTTCCGGTAAAATCTCAATTTCTTTAGGAACCCGGAAACCCGGCATGTGTTCCCGGCAATACGATTTTAGTTTTTCCGGTGTCAAACTGCTGCCTGGCATCAACACCACGCTCGCTTTCACATGTTCACCCCATGTTTCATCGGGCACTCCGTAAACAGCTACTTCGGCAACATCATCGCATAGACGCATGATAACATTTATTATTTCTCTAGGATAGATGTTCTCTCCCCCTGATATGATCAGGTCGTCCGCCCGCCCATCTAGGAAGAGATATCCCTGTTCATCAAGCCAACCCATGTCCCCAGTGCGGTACCAGCCGTCCACCATACAGGCCTCCGTTGCTTCCGGTGAGTCTAGGTAACCCAACATACGACCCGGACCTTTAACATATATCTCTCCCGTAGTCCCGACGGGACATTCCTCTCCATCCGGACCCATGATTTTGACTTGTGCGCCGGCAAGAGGCCGTCCCACAGAGTTGAGACGCGCTCCTCCCTGATCGAGATGATCCTCCGGCATCAACACCGTGACGGTGCTGCCCATCTCCGTCATGCCATAAGACTGGTAAAAGCTACAGTTAAGCTTGTCCATGGCCCTGCTCAGTAATATGGGAGGGATGGGACAGGTCGAGTAATTGACAGTATTAAGATTGGATAGGTCATACTGCTTTTTATCGGTCTCATCCAGAATCCATTTCAGAACTGTGGGAACAACACTTATCGCCTCAATCTGTTCTTCCACTAGGGTCTTCATATAATCCTCCAGAGCAAATTGAGACTTGACAACCATGGTCCCCCCGGTAGCCAAAGAAAGGTGGGCGCCTATTGCGGCGGAGTGGAACAACTGGGCAATATACTGATACCGCTGTCCCTCGGGATAGGGATAAGCCCCCAACATGCTGTGTATCTCGTCCAACATACTGCCATGGGTATACACAACAAATTTAGGACTCCCTGTGGTGCCGCTGGTGTGCAGGTGGCAGGCCACGCTCTCCCTGCCCACCCGCACCTCAACAGGCGCGTCGGGCTGTCCTTCAAGCAACGTATACAACATTGAATGTCCATCTACAGGTTCTAAGTCGACAAAGCGGATTTCTGGACAAGCCTCGGTAAGTTTATTGCCCCAGACTTCATTTTCCGACTTATAAAAGGCCAGTTTCACATCGTTGCGGACTAGCATTTCTGCAACCTCCGCTGGCATGAGTCGCCAGTTTATCTTTACCACAACCGCTCCCAACTTATACAGGGCAAACTCCACGATCAGCCATTCCGGGCAGTTTCTGGAGATAATAGCAACTCTACTTCCCCGTCCGACGCCCTCTGTATCCAGAAAATGTGTCATACGGTTGACTAGCGCGCCTAATTCACCATAGCTTATTCTCCAACCCTCAAAAATTAATGCCTCACATTCTGGGCGCCTAGCAGCTGGGCGGTCAATCAGTTCTCCAAAATTATTACATCTTGCCACAAAGTCCCTCGTAGTACTCACGATCTAGCCACCTTTCATTTTGCATAATTTACTTTTTCTAGGTACTCATATAGTTTCCCAACTAAATTCTTATCTGTATTTTGACACACGTCGTGCGTTTTTTCATAGTCAATGTGTCCAAAAAACTTCAGTTGTTTTTGCACAGTTATGATATGATTTTATAACCTTTTTTATGTATTCTACATATATTCTGAATTATTTAGACTCTTCATATAATTTTAACTTAAAAATATGGGCGTTTTTGCACAGAACTTATTACAAATTAGAAAGCTTTTTTGTAACAAATAACCTTTTTACACGAGCAGCGTTCCTGTAGAATATAAATATCACCTTGCAGACGTGCTTCATGTCTGCTAAGATATTGTATTATTTGTAGTGTATTAGTGACAAAATCTGTGACGATACAATGAAATATTCCTCGGGAAAAAGAAGTGAGCAAATCGCTCAAAGGAATTCTTGTCGAGACAAATTTTGACGGCGGAGGGCATCTTCCGAGAAAAACATATACGTGATGGAGCAGCCCCTATATTTTGAAAGTCAGGATACTGTGAGCAACTATAAGTTCTACCATGCTCTTGACCAAGAACGCGATACTATTTTGGCGGAATTTGGCGTAGCATAAGAGACAGGCACGTATAACATTCGCCAAGCAAGATGTTTAGTCTCTCGCAGGGTGAGTGGCTGAAACTTTTACCCACAAAAAATGGTAAACGGGAGTGAATATATTGAGCCTTTCATTAGGTTTGATTGTAGAAAATTTGTTGGATTACGATGCTCAGATTGTTGGAGTCCTTAACAGAGACTTTTCCTTTTCGGGCATTCAGGTACTAACCCAGCCCGCCGAAACTCTCAGCACAGACACGCTTTATGTGTGTACGACGGGGGTACTCCCCAGACTCAGTAAAAATCTTTTTGACAAGCACTGTTTTGTGTTTAAGGCTAGGCCTCAGCAAGTTCAATGTAATCATGCCCTTAACGGCATAATACTCGGCGAGGACAGTGATCTCTGTCAAGTAATCAACCATCTTATTTCACTTTTCTCCAGCTTTCAAATGTTTGAACATTCAATCAAGGAAGCTGTGCTTAGCCAGCAGGGCTATGAACCCCTTTTTGAAATTGCTCGGAAGACCTTCCCCAACTGTCTCTTAGTCATCACGGACTCGGCCTACAATATAGTCTGCTCTACAAAGCAAACCGTGGACAATAACGAATATCTAGATGCTCTGCTCCAGAGAGGCTATTATAACCGAGAGGATTTGAATCTTATGGCGGCCTACGGCTACTATGACGACGAGCGAAAATATTTCCGTCCCATACTGTACGGGCGGGAACAGACCATCTGCCGCCTTCCCTTCCTTGTAAAAAGCTACAGAAGCAACGGCGCAGCTTTCTCTTTTATTGGATGCTATTTTCTACATGACGAGCCTACTGAAAGAGATATTGCACTGTTCAGCTGCATTGCCCAAGAGTTAGATGTTTACTATGAGATGAATGGTGTTTATAAGATTGGAATGTTGAGTAGGCAGAAGCAGCTTCTGGACGACCTTATCTATCCTAAGCAAAACACACCCGAGTATCTCCGCGATCGTTGCGTTCAGCTTGGCTTACCCTTTCAGTGCAGTTTTTGCATCGGTCTCGTTCAGTCGGAAAGTGCTAGCACGATAAAAGTGTCTCAGATAGTAAATCAGCTCCGGGCACATTGCCCTCTTGCAAATTATGGGGTCTTTCAGTATGATGATACGGTAATTATTCCCTTCCAAGACTGGAAGGCGGCAAATATTAAGACGCAGTCCTCTTTTTCCGACAACTGGAACCTACTCACCTCCACGTTGCGTCAGAACAAAGCTTATATGGGGCTAAGTCTTCTTTTTACAGGTATGGCCAAGTTTTCAGTTGCATATCAGCAGGCTTTGTCCGCCGTAAATATCGGCAGAAAAAGAGAACAGGGCACTCAAGCTTTCTTTTATTCAAAATATTACCTAGCAGACATGTTGTGTAATTACAATTCCGTCATGCCTTTAGAGGACGTCTATACTCGTTCTCTAGACCAGCTTATTGATAGCAATAGCGGTCCCTGTAGTAATATAAAGTTACTTTACTATTATCTGTGCTCTGAACGCAACATCTCTTTAACGGCAAAATGTGTCCATATGCACAGAAACAGTGTAATTTACCGTATCCAGAAAATACGGGATATTCTATTGCTCGACCTTGATGATCCGAATGTAAGGCTGAGGTTGATGGTATCCTTCAATATACTTGAACTCTCCGGCAGGCTTCCCAAATGGGAAAGCCCTTTGGATAAGCATAGTTGTTCCACTCAGGAGGATAATGTTTTTCTTCAGGAATAAGTGCTTCTGTTTTGCACTAATTATATATAAGACGAAGCAATATACCAAACAGAAAGGTATAACTTGACTGGACAATTTGCGGTATAACAGGAGCATTGGTACTGTTATCACACAACACCTTGCAAAAAGCTTGTTTCACCGGAGTTTTTTGTTTTTGCCCCGTAAAAGACGCACACTAGATAAACTGACCTCTTTAATTTAGACTTTTTAGGTCCAACTTTCGGGGGCCAGTTCATCTAGCGTGTGGTTTTACACTACAGCCGGACGCCGCTTGGCGTCTAGCTTGACAGTGTTAATTTACTTTACAATATATTTAGCGGCAACGCTGGAGAGGATCTCCTCTGTATCTGCCATAACCTTTTCAACCATGTCCTTTGTCTTGGGCAAATCGTTGATGCGCTGAGCGCATTCACCGGCGCCGGCCATGGCATTCTCATAATCTCCGGCATAGGTGGCCGCTATGCCTGTGCGTTCAAATGTAAGTAGTTCCATGGGTATCTGGGTAAAATCATCGGGTACGCCAACATAAGAGCCCGGGGCGTGCTTGGCGGTGTTATATGCGTG
>JGI24711J26586_10003676_pt1 | contig 9995 bp, 11 predicted proteins | sample BioPla3DNA1_FD_26586 | JGI IMG/M metagenome (IMG submission 26586)
CGTATACCGATAGTGCCAAAAGCGAAGTGGATATGTTTCCGAGAACGGACGTACTCAAATGACATTCATTCTGTCCTCTCCAGCCATGTTGAGTGTGTGGTGTTGATGACAAATGTAAAAAATAAATAAGCGTATGAAAAACGGCTTGAATACAGGGTTTCCGGTGATTTGCCGCACGCGGGAAATGTTCTTTCCAGCGGCGGAGGTGCTGGGAAGCCCTGTATTTTTATGTGTGTGATTGTTCGAGGAAACACATCCACAGCCTTTTGGGGCGGCTTCCGGCGGGAGGGGTTGTGTAGACGGAAAAGACGGCAAATGAAACGTTCTTAATAAAACTATTTATGATTTGTTTGTATTTCTGCTTGACAATTAAACCTATTTGACTATAATTATAAATATAGTCATAATAAATGAGAAAGGATATCATGCCGAAGACATTTACAGACAAGGAACGGGAATATATCAAAAAGAGACTGATGGAAGAGGCCCAGGACTGCCTGAGGCTGTATGGGATCCGGAAAACGACGGTGGATGAGCTTGTAAAGCGTGCAAATATACCCAAAGGGACGTTCTATCTTTTTTACGACTCGAAAGAGCTATTGTTTTACGACGTCCTGTGCTCGGTTCACGACGAACTGCACGCCGATCTGAGACGTCGGCTTGAGGCTCTCGACGAGCCTGCAGCGGCGGATCAGGTGACCGAATTGGTACTTGGTTTATACAAAAAGGTCGAAGCGTCATTTTTGTATAAGTTTATCACAGGCGGCGACCTGGAGCTGCTCATGCGCAGGCTCCCGCCGGAGGTGGCCCGTGCGCACGCGGAGAAGGACGATTTCAGCATGGAACAGCTCATTGCCATGGCTCCCGGCATAAAAGGAGACAGCATAAAAAAGTACAGCGCCGCCATGAGGGCGATCTTCCTGTCCATGCTGCATAAGCATGAAATCGGGGAGGAAGTGTTTGAAGACGCGCTGAGGCTGATGATCCGCGGCGTTGTAATGCAGATGTTTGAGGAGGGCGCAGAATGATAAGCGTTAAAAATTTGAAATTCAGCTATACTAACCGGCCTTTTATCGAAGGCATGAGCTTTGAAGTCGGGGACGGCGAGATATTCGGCTTTCTGGGGCCTTCGGGCGCGGGCAAGAGCACGCTGCAGAAGATACTTACTGGGCTTCTGACGGATTACAGGGGGAGCGTAATAGTGAATGGCGTCGAGGTGAAAAACCGCGACGGAAGTTTTTATGAAAACATCGGCGTTGATTTTGAGTTTCCGAGCCTGTATGAGAAGCTGACGGCAAGGGAGAACCTGCGCTTTTTCGCATCCCTTTACAAAAGAAGCCTGGATGCCGACGAGCTGCTTAAAAGCGTGGGGCTGCTGAATGATGCCGACAAACGCGTATCGGATTTCTCAAAAGGGATGAAATCCCGTTTGAATTTCATCAAGGCCCTGATCCACGATCCCAAGCTGCTGTTCCTTGACGAGCCGACGTCCGGCCTTGATCCGTCCAACGCGCGGTAAATGAAGGATATCATCCTTAGGCAGAAAGCAATGGGGAAAACTATACTGCTTACCACCCACAACATGTACGACGCCACCGAGCTGTGCGACCGGGTGGCCTTCATCGTAGACGGCAGCCTGCGGGCGCTGGATACGCCTCGCGGGCTGATTATGGCAAAGGGCGCTTCCATGATCCGGTACACCTATTTCCAGGACGGTAAGGAAAGACAGCGGGAAGTGGAATTAAGCCGCACCGGGGAGGATGAGCTCCTGCAAAGGCTGCTGAAAGAGAATCGGCTGCTGTCCATTCACAGCAGCGAACCCACGCTGAACGATGTTTTTGTGGAGATTACGGGGAGGCGGCTGCAATGAGAATATGGTCTTTGCTGCGGGGCGATATCAGATTTCAGTACAAATACGGGTTTTATCTTCTTTATTTGGTTTTTTCAATCCTGTATATCAGCCTGATCTTTTCACTCCCTCAGGCATGGAGGGAAAAGGCGGCCATACTGATGATCTTTACGGATCCGGCGGCGATGGGGCTTTACTTTATGGGAGCGATCGTGCTTTTTGAAAAAAGCGAGCGGGTGCTGGGCAGCATCGCCGTTTCGCCTGTAAAAACATACGAGTATATGTTGTCAAAGCTGTTATCTATCGGCGTGATTTCCGTAATCGTCGGATTTTCCATAGGCTTTTTCAGCCATGCGGTCAATATGACCGCCCGCTTTCTTGTGGGCATATTCTTGTGCTCCTGCCTGTTTTCCGCCGTAGGCCTGATGGTTGCGGCAAAAAGCATCAGTCTGAACGGCTTTATCATTTCCACCATACCGGCCGAACTGCTTATAAACATTCCCGCCATCGCCTGGCTGTTCGGCTGGAGGCCGGGCTGGCTGCTGCTTCACCCGGGCGTCTGCCTGATGGAGCTTTGCGAAAACGGAAAGTATGCGTTTACGGCTTTCATAATTTTAGCATTATGGACCTTATTTTTCGCTTTGATTGCAAACCGATCGGTCAAGGGCATGTTCAGGGAGATAGGGGGGATTAAGCTGTGAAGCCACTTTTGCGTTCATTCGGCATATTCATCCGCCAGATTATCAGGGACGACATGCTCTGGGCGGTATGCCTAGCTCCCCTGCTGGTCGCGCTTCTTTTCCGCTTCGGGATACCATATGCGGAAAGCCTGCTGTGCGCTTTTTTTCAGAAGCGGGCGATACTTGCCGGCTATTACCTCCTGTTCGATCTTGTGCTGTGCTTCATGCCCCCGTACATGTTTTGCTTTGCTTCGGCCATGGTGATGCTGACCGAGCGGGACGAGAACATGGCGGGATACATGGCGGTCACCCCCGTGGGCAAAACGGGATATATGCTCTCAAGACTGGTGCTGCCGGCAGCCATTGCTTTCCCCATTTCAATCCTGCTTATCCATTTTTTCTCGCTTACCGATTGGAATTATCTCGCGCTTTCGGCAGTCTCCCTGCTGATGGGCCTTTCAAGCATAGCCGTTGCGCTTTTTATATTCTCCTTTTCCCGCAACAGGGTGGAGGGAATGGCGATGGTCAAGCTGTCGGGACTTCTGTTTGTCGGGCTGGTTGCACCCTTTTTTGTACTGTCCGGCTCGCAGTATCTTGTCGCTTTCCTTCCCTCTTTTTGGGCGGCAAAGCTTTGTCTGGAGGAAAACAGCCTGCTCATGCTTCCGGCGCTGGCGGTTTCCCTTGTTTGGATATGGGCGCTCGGGCGCAGGCTTGAAAGGAAGCTTTATTGATGCGAACAGGGAAACAATATCCGATGCCAGGCCTTTTTTAAAGAGGAGAAAGGAACATCTCAAATGGGAAAACCGCATGGAAATGGTGTGGAAAATATTATTATACGGAACGAGAGACCCAACGATTATGAAGCAATTCTGCGCCTGACCTACGAGGCGTTTCTTACGCTGGACTATCCGGGCAGGCGGCGTACGGACGAGCATTATCTTATCCATTTGCTGCAAAACTGTCCGCATGTGATGCCGGAGCTTTGTTATGTCGCGGAAGCGGAGGGAAAAATCGTCGGGCATATACTTTATACAAGGAGCGCGGTTGTCCGCCTGGACAAAACGGAGCTGGAAACCGTTACCTTCGGCCCTCTCTCGGTGCTTCCCAAATGCCAGCGGCAGGGAATCGGCCGAATGCTGGTGCGCCACAGCATGGAAAAAGCGAGGGAAATGGGCTTTGCGGCCGTTTTGATTGATGGGGTTCCCGATTATTACCCAAAGCTTGGCTTTGTGCGCGCCCGCAAATACGGACTCACACTGCGGGACGGTTCCTCGGACGATTCGTTCATGGCATATGAACTGAAGGCTGGCGCTTTGCACGGCGGCGGCACGCTTTACTTTCTGGCAGAAACGGAATTTGAACGTGCGGAGCGGGACGACGACGGCTTTTGGGCCTTCCATCAGGCGTTTATGAGAGCGTATTATCCCGGGCAGGCCGGTGGTCCGCCGGCTGTTTGAAGGAGGATTGAATATGAACCGCAGATCGGGAATTTTGCGCGATTTCCCTGAGTTCATGAAAAGACAGGAAAAAAGGAGAAATATTACTATGAAGATTGTTGTGATTAATGGACAAAATCATAAAGGCAGTACATGGCACATCGGAAATCTGTTGACAAACAGCTTTAGCAGTGAGAAAGAAATCACAGAATTCTTTTTACCGAGGGATCTGAATCATTTCTGCCTGGGGTGCTATAGCTGTATGAAGGATTTATCTGTTTGTCCCTTTTATGAAGAGAAGAAAGTTATTGCCGATGCTATGAAACAAGCAGATATTCTCATACTTACGAGCCCGAATTATTGCATGCTTCCCTCAGCGCCTATGAAAGCATTTATAGATTTGTTTCATCAGTACTGGATTCCACATAGACCGCAAAGCAGTATGTTTCATATGAAGGCGGTCGTGATTTCTACTTCGGCCGGAATAGTAGGCGCAGGCAGAGTTTGTTCTCAATTGAAAAGAACGCTTGCATACTGGGGTGTTCCCTATATAAAGACATATGCAACGGCGGTTCAGGCAACAAGTTGGAAAGAGGTCAATGATAAGAAAAAGAAAAAAATTGAAGCGGATATGAAACGGCTTGCTAAAACAGTAGAGAAAGCGGATTTGGGAAAACCGTCTCTCTATATTCGATTTATGTTTAATCTTATGGCCGGAATAAAGAAAAAATCAAATGACCCTGAGGCTGCCCATTGGAAAGAATACGGGTGGCTGGACGGTAAAAAACCATGGAAAGCATAACACAAAAGCGGAACCATTGATACAGCATTAACTTCATTTTCATAGGAAAGCAGATTTTTGGTGCGCGCGTTTTCTCTCCAGATGCCGAAACGTGTGTTAAAGACGTGTATGGTAAATTTTGAGATTTGGTATATCTGTTCATATTGCTCAGTTGACAATTGCAGTCATGACAGTGACAAACAGCAGAAATGATATGGCATTTAGAAAGGCGGAATTAATTTGCAATACAAACTGCAAAAAGTACAACTAAAAATATTGTTGCTAATCAACAGACAAATTCGGCATGACAACACCTGCCGGACTTAAATTGTAGTTGAGCGTATGGCGGGTGCTGCCGTGTAGGTTGGAGCTGACGAGGTTGATATTGTATGATATGTACTTCATACAATATCGAGCGGTTCTCTGCCAATATACATAAGGCAAAAGCTATACGCCGGAAAAGATTCCATCCCCGTATAAAAAGACAATACAGCGAAAAAAGCGACGACGACCCTTAGGCAGGGCGCTGCTTGATAGAATAGTTTTTGCGGCCGAGTTTACGAATTTCAGTAAACTCGGCCGCTTTTGTCTTTGCGCCTTTTTGCCTGGGTGCCGCAGTCCTCCCGCCTCCTTTCCCTGAGCTTTCGGGAAAGGAGGTGGAAACGGATGGACAAGGAGTATTTCATTGAACTAAACGGCAGGCAAATTCCGGTCAGCAAGGAAGTATATTATGCCTTCAAGCGCCCTGCTTGGAAAGAGCGCAAGCGCAGTCAGGTTCGCGCGGAAAAGGAGCTTTCGCTTGAAGCGTTTGCGGACGCAGGGTTTGAGATTCCTTCCGGTCAGGCGCTTGTTGACGAGATCGTCGAGGACAAGCTGCTATTGGACATGCTGTCCAAGGCGCTTTTGGAACTGACCGAGGATGAGCGGTTTCTGATTGATGAGCTGTTCTTTAACGATAAGTCAGAGCGTGAAGTCGCTAAAGAAATCGGCTTATCAAAAACTGGCGTTCACAAGCAAAAAGAAAAAATTTTGTCCAAGTTAAAGAATTTGTTAAAAATATAGTGACCACCAGCCCCCTAACTTTCCTTTGGATTGTGAGGGGGTTTTTATTGCCCCGAGACGGAGGTGAAGGACATGAAAAAAAGTGTGAATGCCGCTTTGACGCAGAGCGAGGAAACGACGGAAGAACTGGTAGGCATCCTGACCGCCATCAGCGTGGTGTCAAAGCGGCTGGCAAGAAAGCTTATGATGCTCGAAAAGCCGCCTGACGAAGGGAGGGAGAAAACAGATGGAACAGCCGAAGCCGCTTCTGCCCATGCCGATTAAAGCCGCACCGTATAGGCATCAGATCAACGCTTTTAACTTTGTATGCGGCAAGTTCGACTTGATTCCGGCGAGCGGGATGGCATCCTCCGGCACGGCTCTGCTCATGGAAATGGGCACGGGCAAGACCATAACAAGCATCGCGGTCGCCGGCGCTTTGTATCAGGCAGGCCGGATCCGCAGGGTTCTGGTGGTGGCGCCTCTCTCCATTTTGGGAGTCTGGCTGGAAGAGTTCGAGAAATTCGCAGATTTCGATTACAGTCTTGCGGTTCTTGAAGGCAGCGCCACAAAGAAGATCGATACCCTGCGGCACATGCGGGGCACGCCCTTGCAGGTAGCGGTCATCAACTACGAAAGCGCGTGGCGGCTGGAAAAGGAGCTGTCCGCATGGAACCCCGACATGATCATCGCGGACGAGGGGCACAAGATCAAAACCCACAACATCGCGGCATCCAAGGCAATGCACAGACTTGGCGCGCGGGCAAAGTACAGGCTGCTGCTCACAGGGACGGTCATCACCAACAAGGCCATCGACGTATTCAGCCAATACAAATTCTTAAATCCCGTAATCTTCGGCCAGAGCTTCTATGTTTTCCGCAACCGCTACTTCGATATGGTCGGCTACGGAAACCACACGCCGGTGCTGAAAAAATCAATGGAGCAGGATTTGATGAAAAGGCTTCACAGCGTTGCGTTCCGGGCAATCAAGGCCGAATGTTTAGACCTGCCGGAAACCACCGAAATTGTGCGGTACGTGGAGATGGAGAGCGCCGCCATGAAGATTTACAGGGATCTGGTCAGGGACAGCTATGCGGAATTGGGCAAGGGCGAAGTTACGGCCACAAACATACTTACGCGCCTGCTCCGGCTGTCGCAGATTACCGGCGGCTTTATCGGCGGCGACGAAGGCGGCCCTGTGCAGCGCATCAGCACGGCAAAAGAGGAAGCGCTGGAGGATATTATCGAGGATGTGTTGCAAAGCGGGAAAAAGCTGGCGGTCATGGCACGGTTTATTCCGGAAATCAATGCCATCTGCCGTATGCTCGAAAAGAAGGAAATCCGGTATTCGATCCTTATGGGCGGCGTAAAAGACCGGGAGGAGCAGGTTGCGGCGTTTCAAAACGACCCGGAGGTTCAGGTGTTTGTCGGACAGATCGCGACTGCGGGGCTCGGCGTGACGCTCACCGCCGCCAGCACCATGGTGTTCTATTCGCTGGACTACAGCATGAGCAATTTCGAGCAGGCCAAGGCACGCATCCACCGCGTAGGGCAAAAGGAAAACTGCACTTATCTGTACCTGACGGCAAAAGGCACCGTGGATGAGAAAGTGCTGAAGGCGCTGAGGGACAAGGCGGATCTGGCGAGGATGCTGGTGGACGATTACAGAAGCGGGCTCAATCCTTTTACGGCAGGGGGTGAAAAAACATGAACGAGCAAGGCGAAAAAATGTTTGAACTGGCCGAGCAGCTTAAGGAACTCAAAGACCTGAAGAAATCCGCCGAGCAGGAGCTCAAGGAAATCAACGACAAAATCGACGAGACGGAATACCGCCTGTCGGAGCTGATGGCGGAAACCGAAACGCAGAACTTTACCCGGGGCGGCGTGATGTTCTACCTGACCGGCACGACGAGGGCTTCTGCTGTGGCGGGCCGGAAAGAAGAGCTGTACTTAGCGCTCAAAAAAGCCGGATTCGGCGATCTGGTTTATGAAACGGTCAACGCAAACTCCCTGTCGGCCTTTGTCAAGGAGCAGATGGAAGAAAACAACGATGAGCTTCCCGGCTGGCTATCGGGTCTTGTGAACGTCTTTGAAAAGACCTCGGTCGGGATGCGCAAGGCTTCAAAATAATCAATTTAGGAGGTTTTCAGAATGTCAAGCAAAAAAGAAACGTCGTTAACCAAGCAGGATAACGGTTTTTTAAGGCTTGCCGATTTCAACATGGCTGGGATGATGGCGGAAGAACTGGACGGCCTGGATATGAGCTTTGAGCGGATCAAAATCCCGTCGGCGGGCAGCACCGTTTTTGAAGTGCCCGGCGAAAACCCGGGCGAGCCGGATACCGTCAAGGAATTCTCGGCGGTGATCCTTTATCATCATCCGCTTCATGCTTACTACAAGACAAAATACACCGGTGGAAACCAGCCCCCAGACTGCGGCAGCTTCGACGGCATAACCGGCGAAGGCGACCCTGGCGGGAATTGTGCCGCCTGCCCGCTAAACCGGTTCGGCACCGGTGAAAACGGCAGCAAGGCGTGCAAAAACCGCCGCAGGATCTATGTTTTGCGCGAGGGGGAGATTTTCCCGCTGCTCTTGTCCCTCCCAACCGGCTCTTTAAAGGAGTTTACGAAATACGTCAAGCGCCTGCTGTCCAAGGGCAGGAAATCCAACAGCGTGGTGACGCGCTTTTCCCTGAAAAAAGCCACCAACAGCGGCGGCATCGCCTATTCGCAGGCGCAGTTCGCTATCGACAGGCCGCTCACTTCCGAAGAATACACGCTTATCGGCAGGCTGTCCGAGCAGGTCAGGGCATACAGCAGGCGGGTCGGCTTTGAGGCGGACAATACGGCTGAAACGGATATTGATGAAGTGACGTTTGCAGATCCCGAAACCGGCGAAGTAATCCCACCCCACGAAGCAGGCTTCGCGGGGACCCCGGTTGAGCCTTTAAAATAAGAACCATGCCTGTGGCGGGGAGCGCGGTGCATGCCGCCTCCCTGCTCCGGGCGGCAAGGAGGGACTATGGAATACAAATGCGTGACAGATTTGGCCAAATTGCAGGACTACCTCAGCGGAGCGCGGCTGGTCGCCTTCGACTTTGAAACCGCGCCCCAGGAGGAATGCCGCAGGGATGAAAAGGCGGCGCTGGACGCTCATAAGGCGAACATCGTGGGCGTCAGCTTTTCAGCGGCCGAGGGTTCTGCGATCTATGTGCCGCTTAAGCACCGCGTCGGGGAAAACGCCGCCGAGCAGGAGGCAATATGGCGCTGGCTGAGCGAAGCGTTCTTTCAAAATACCGGAATGATCAAGGTCGCGCACAATCTGAGCTTCGAGGCGATGTTTCTGTACGCACGCGGCATTGTGCTGCAGCCGCCCTGCTATGACACCATCGCGGCGGCGCAGATGACGCTGAAAAGCAATACAGCTTTCAGGACGCTGTCTGACAGCGGGCTGAAAACGCTGGTGCAGGAACTTTTCGGCGCGGAGCTTCCAAGCTTTGAAACGGTGACGGCAGGCAGGTATTTTGACGAACTGGACCCGCAGGACGAAGAAACCGTCCGCTATGCCTGCGCCGACAGCGATTATGCCCTGCGGCTGCATCATCTTTTCAATAACTGGTTTGACCGGTATCTGCCCAAGCACCGATTCATTGTTGAAAAGCTTGAATCGCCTGCGGCAATATACTGCGGGCTTATGAAGCATAACGGCCTGCTTGCGGATAAGGAACTGATGCTTAAAAAACAAGCGGAGGCCGAAGCAAAGCTTGCGGAGCTTCGTGATAACATCGCTTTTATGACCGGCGACGTGAATATCGGAGCAAATGCCAGCACATCGGCTTTCAAGAAATATCTGTACGACGATTTGAAGCTGCCGGTATTCAAAACGACGGCTAAATACCAGGAGGCCATGGACGACGAGACTATGATCCTGCTTTCCGAGTGGTGCCGCGAAAACCGTCCGGAGCTTGCGGCGCTGTTTGATCTGGTGCAAGAGTACCGCAAATGGGGCAAACTCAAATCCACCTATATAGACGGGTATCTTCGATTTATTGATGGGGATACCGGCAGGATTCATCCGGACCTTATACCATTGGGGACAGAGACAGGTAGATTTGCGTCAAGAAACCCGAATATGCAGAATTGCCCGCAGAAAGATAATGACCCAATAGGCGTACGGAAATTTATCATTTCGCCAGCCGGAAAGGTTCT
>JGI24711J26586_10003677_pt1 | contig 9994 bp, 9 predicted proteins | sample BioPla3DNA1_FD_26586 | JGI IMG/M metagenome (IMG submission 26586)
AATTTATAAAAGAAAACTACGGAAAAAAAGCTATAAATAAATTTTACTTTGACCGAAACGAACAATTACAAGACTTTAATTTCTTTGAATTAATACTTAAAACATATCAAGGGGGTTTAACTGCAAGTAATATTAATGAAACTGGCAAATTAATTGATAAGGGTATTTACAGTATAGACATTAAGTCAAGCTATCCATATCAAATGTGTTCAAGGTATTTTCCTTTCTATTCCTATAAAACAACTGTAAATTATACTGGAGAATTAGCCGACAAGTTTTATAAAATAGGAAATTATAAAGGGTTTTTTGGAATTTTTAGATTTAAAAATATTCGTGTAAAAAATAGAAACTATTTACTTCCTATTTCATCAAGTCAATTAAGTAAAGGTTATGCATCTAGTGATAGGGTACATTTCAACGGAAAATTACTCTCTGCCAGTGAAATAATAATTCCCTGCAATAATATTGATATTGATACAATAAACCTTGTTTACAAATATGATGAAATAGAATGTTTAGAAATATTTGCAACAACTAAACAAAGAAGGCTAAGACAAGAAGAAATATCTTTTTTATTATCGGCTTTTTACAAGAAAGAAACTATAAAAGATAAAGAAGATATTGAATATGCATTATCTAAGGTATATACTAATTCTATGTACGGGGTAAAGGTAACAACTCCAATAAAATCAAGCTATTCTATTGAAGATGGGGAAATAAATGAAGTTGACTATTTTAAATTTAGTGAAGAAGAAAGAAAAGAAATTTATAATAAATTCTTAGAAAGTCAACCATCTTTTTGGGGAACTCTTGATATATTTACGGACGGATGCTATATTACATCTTATGCAAGACTTATGCTTGTTTCTATGATGTGCAAGTTAGTTGATGAAGGTTGCAACGTGGTTTATTCTGATACGGATAGTATAAAATTCTATTTGAACGGAGTAGAGGTAGATTATATATTTAATCTAATAAATAGAGAAAATTGGCTTACAATAAAAGATAATAAAAGAAATAATAGATTTAAAACATTTAAAGAGCAATTTCAAATAAGCGACGAAGATTATAATAAAATATGTAACCTTGGTATATGGGAAATTGAGAACAAAATACCTATACCGTACTTTATCACCTTTGGAGCGAAGAAATACGGTTATATTACTCATGATAACAAGGTGAAAACTACTATTGCTGGGTGTAATAAGAAATATCCTAGTATAGCAATACACAACTTATCAAAAAGAGAAAATATCCCACTTGTTGACGCTTTTAAAATTGTTCTTGCTCCAGGCACTCAATTTGACATTACAGCAAGTGGAAGAACAGCTGCAAAAATAGAAAAGAGAACAAGGGAAGAAATGAACCATTTTACTTATCAAGGAAGAAAGATAAACCAATACGGGGGGATAATTATAGAAGATACTACTTACACTTTGAACATATCTATTAATGATAGTAAATTATTGAATATTATCCGTCCTACTGATGTTATAATAACAATTAATATAAAGGGGGAAATAGACTATGAATAAGCTAAATATAAAATGGTATAGTTTGGATAACATATTAAAACATGAAGCTCAATACTATATGATTTTTGGAGAACGTTCTAATGGAAAAAGTTATGCTGTCGATAAGTATATATTAGATAAATTTTTTCAAGACGGAGAACAATTTGCCTTTGTCAAGAGATATGAGGACGATATAAAAACAAAATATATGACGGAAGTATTTACGCCACTAGAGCCTTACATATTAGAAACGTATGGTTATAGAATAAAATTTTATAGAGGTACTTGGCTTGCATATGAAGATGGAACGGAAGGTAAAATATCAGAGTGTAGGGTAATGGGATACGCTTTTTCTCTTAATAATGTTAATAGAACAAAGGCAACAAGTTATCCAAATGTCACAACTATTCTTTTTGAGGAATTTATGTCTATTGACTGTACTTATCTTCCAGACGAATTAAATTTATTCCTTAACCTTATTAGTACTATAGTAAGATATAGACATAATGTTAAAATATTTATGTTAGCTAATGCAATTTCAAAATATTCTCCTTATTCTGAAGCTTTAGGTATAAGGTTACACAGACTTAAAAAAGGTGAAATTGTTACCCGTGAATATAGGGATAAGAAAGGCTTTGTTACAAGGTTTGCAATAGAAAGAAGTGAAAATGTAAATGTATTTGATAATAATCAAAATACACAAAAAATAGTATATAATAACTTTGGTGCTGCAGGAGTAGGACAGATGATAACAAGTGGTGATTTTGAAGTTCATGCTTATCCTAGAAGGGTAGGTAATGTAACATTTGACGAATTGAGAGAAAGTAAAGACGACGTAATAATAGGAAAAAAACACGCTTTACCTTTTGTAATAAGATTTGAAGATTATTTCTATAGGATATATTTATATGGAAAAGAAAAATTTATACTAGGTTTTAGGGAAGTTGATGTAAAAACAATTAATTATAAAAATACTGCTTACATTATAAACGGGGTACAACATATAAAAGGAATTGTAAACATTACAAACCTTGCCTATTATGATGATGATAACATAAATAGATTAATTAATATAATTGTTGCTTGTATGCGACAAAAAGACTTTGTTACATTAACCGACGACGACGGAGAAAACGTGGTAAATGCTTTTAGACTTAGTGGAATTACGTTAAAATAAAAATGTTTCACGTGAAACAAATATGCTTCACGTGAAACATTATTTTTAAACAATAATTACATCGTAACCCCTGGCTTTGAGTTCATTAGCTAACTTTTCTGCATTGGTCCTTTCCCTAAATGCACCTACTTGAACTCGATATAATTTATCTCCTGTTGTTTGTTCTTTTTCTTTAATATAGTCAGTTTCATAATAAGAAAGTATTCCTTTAGTTATTGCTATAGCCATTTCTTCACTTTTATTTATAAGAATATTTCTATCATCCTTATTAGTAATAAAACCCATTTCTATCAATATAGCAGGTGCAATAACTTCTCTTGTCATATGCAGGCTATTTGTTTTTAACCCTCTATTCTTTGTATACAACTTAGCCGATATAACAGACTTTTGAACACAAGTAGCAAGTTGTTTACCTCTATTACTGCCTGAGTAATGAAATATCTCAAAACCTTGTGCATTACTATCTGTATATGCGTTGACATGAATAGACACTGAAATATCTACTTTATTAGCATTAGCTTTATTACTTCGTTCACGTAAAGTTGGGTTTGTGTCGCCTTCTCTACTTTCCACTACAACAAATTTATGTCGCTCCAGGTGGTATTTAATTCGTTTACCTATTTTTAAATTAAAATCTTTCTCCAGGTAGCCATCACATATTGCTCCAGGGTCATTTCCCCCGTGTCCGTAGTCTAAAAAGATTTTAGGCATTTATTTTTCCCCCCTTTTCTAAATTATCAAGTCTTGCATCAATTCCCTTTAACGTGTTACTTAACTCGGTTATTGTTTTGTTTAGTTCGATTTGTTGCTTATACATAAATATACAGGCAACAATCGGGAAACCTACGTTAGATATAATTCCTGCTATTTCGTTCATTACTGTTACCTCCTTTTATATTATTGTCTAAATTATACCAAAAAGAAAAGAGGTGGACAACCTCTTTTTAAATTACTTCGGCTTATTTTCCTACTATTTACTTAATGACTTGAATATTTCCGATTTGCGTTATATAAAAGGTGAAATTACCTTGAGTGCTTCCGACACCAGTGACTTTTAGTAAATTATTTACTGGATCAATTGAGAAGTTGAAGGACGGGTGATTTGTCGATAAACCAGAAGTTAATCCCGCCTTAGATATTTCGATGCAAGAGTAAACATTTACCGAAGTCTTACTCACATGCAAAAGATAAGATGCAGTATTTGTACTATCTAAGTCCCCCAGTCTTGCGTTAACGTACAATAATCCATCGTAATTATTTTCATTATTTGTGACGCTTCTTAGTTTGACTAGGTTGTAAGTTGTGGCAGCGGATGGAATTGATTGAGTTACAACTGTTCCTGCAAAATGACTTCTCATTGTGGTCTTATAAGAAGATCCGTATCGCTTTTTTACATTGTCCAGTATGTTTTCTGTCGAAAAGCATTCGTTTCCGTTTACGATAGCGACTATACTAGTGTCTAGTATTTGATTGACCTTGTAATGTGTAATATTTGACAACTCAATATTACCGCAATAAGATGAACTTGTGCTAGAGTAGTCCATGACGTTATTTTTAACAGCAACATGTCCGTAACCTTTGTTCTCCAAGCTGATAGCATGAAGGGTGAACAACGATATATTATTATCATGTATGTTCCCTCGTATCGTACTATTTCCTGATACAAGTATTGAACTTCTCGGCTCTCTCTGACCGCACCATGCAATTTCGTTATCAGCGATAATAAAGTGATTTGGGTTGTGTAAGTGTATCGCTTCAAAGCCAGTTACAAAAATGTGATTTTCATTAATCGTAACCCAATCGGACTCTCCTATATAAATGCCTTTCTCCTTTCTTTCTCTAAGGGCAGGGGAACTAGAATGGAAAAAGATGTTATGAGATATGTTGATTCCATCCATTGCTCTTAACCATATTGGTGTAATAAATGTCAAGTTCGATATATTATCAAAATATTGCCAGTCACTACATGTCATCCATCTATTGTAATTAGTGGAAAAATCGTCGAATAATTCTACGAACACATTATAATTTACATTCTGGAAGTAGTTCTTAAAAATCTTTATCTGTGATATGTCGTGAAATCCATATTCTTCATTAGGAGCTACATATATAGATTTATCACAATTAATAAACGTGCAATTCTCTATTGTTGCGATTCTCACTTTTCCTAATTCAATGCCGATGTTCCCTTCACTTAATGAGGCATGCTCAAATATTATACCTTCTATCTTTACATTTAAGTTGTTTTGCCCGCCTGTCTTAGCACCTAAGAAAATGCTACCGTTATAAACAACTCCACCACCTCGAACCCTTACGTTTGGTGTATTTATCGTAACAGACGTAATGTTAAACTTATGTCCGAACGGTAATATTAAGTCCCCTCCCACGAACGGCGAATCATCTTCTGCACTGGACAAATAGTCAATAGCGTTCTGAATAGCCGCTGTATCGTCAGCCACTCCATCGCCAATCGCTCCAAAATCCATAACATTTACACCACGTCTTAGAAGTTCACTAGAAGTTTGTGCCAATTGCGACGTATGTTCATCTAATATCGAAGTTATTGCCGCATCCACTTGTGACGGGCGGTAACCCTGCCAGGTTCCTTTATGGTCTCCGTATAAATCTGTTTTTTCTCTTTCAATTCTTTCAACTTCTTCAGTATTAAAATTAGTTTGTTCTCCTAATTCTTTTATCAATCCCAATGTAGTTTTTTCTTCGCTTGTGTAAACTGAAAATCTTTTTCCATTCCATTTACTCATTTAATACACCCCCATAAATAAATCATCACATTGTTTAAAAATTTCTATTTCAATTTGTCTAAGACTTTGCCAATATTTTATAATGGCATCTGCGTCTGTTTGAACTCCAATATTTCCCGTCATTCGCCTTGTCCAGTTCTCTTTGCTTTCTCCTTCAGCCTGGCTTGAACCTTCTCCTATATCTTTTATAATGCTAGAATAGTAATCATTATTTGAATTTAAGTCTGACCTTGTCACAGGGGTATCACTTGCCAGGTTTTTATTTGTGTTATTACTTGTTGCACTGGCTGAATTTTCAACTTCCCTTGTATATGTTTCTGTTACGTCGTAGTTATCTAAAATTCGTTGTTCTAATTCGTCAGCTAGAAATATTTTATTCCAATATGGCATAATCAAATTTAACTTTATTTTTAACCTTTGTTTAAACCTTGCAACTGTTTCCTGTCCTATTTCATCAAAGTAGAAATGTTCTATAAAATGCTGTTCAAACTGTTTCCGTCTTTCTTCGTTATAAAATGGGTAATCAAAGTCAAATATATCTACGTTATTCTCTATTATCTCCCCTAGTGTCAGTGTAGTTTTTTCCAACCTGGTCCACCTCTCTTTTTTCTACTTTTATATTAAGTCCAAACTTTTCATTTATTTCTTTACACGCTCTTTCCCTTAAGTCAAACATTAAATCTAAATTTATAGCTGTATATTCATTATTAGCATTTACCTCATCTACAATCATTCTTTCTTTTTTGATGTTGTTATTATTGTTAATACCTAGGTATGTTAGTAATTCGTTTTTTAAGTCAACTTTTTGTTGTTGTAATTTATCTAAAATGAAAGGTGATGAAGTATCTAAAACATCACTTGTTTTTATATTATTAACCAATGTACTTTTTCCAAAAATAACAAACTTAAATTTTCTTATCTTATCAATAATATTTTTTGCTGTAAGTTTGCTATCTTCATCAGCTAGAATTAATTTAGGCATACATTGTTGAAATAAATTCACGTCTTGCGTCATTTCTATATCATCTATTCTTTTGGCGAATATTTCTAATGTAGGAATATCACTAGTACCTAAAGGATTGTTTCTAATAAGAACCCCATCTTCAATATTTACTGTTTTGTTATATTTCCCATTTTCACCCATTACCCTATATTCAGTAGGTAATCCATAAACATTTATATCGCTTGTTCCCATACAAGGTAAAAATAAAGTTCCATAATATTTGTCATTAAAACACATAAGCTGTCCATGATGAATTAACAAAAATTCCATTTGCTCTGATGTTAATCCTTGGGGTAAATTTACCCATGTAAATCGATTAATTGCTAAATTAATAAATTCATATAACAAATAATCAAACCTAGTTATTGCCCCATCTTCAAAGGTAGTTCTACTCAATATATACCCCCCTTTCAAGAATTTCTCTTATTTTATTTATATACAAAAAATCTATACTTGAATCTATATCTGGCGATATAAATTTGATATATCCTTTATAGCTTTTTAAATCTATAGTAGCATAATTGTTGTATTTATTACCGAATCTAGCCACAAAGTTTCGAATCTTATTCTTTACAGTTACCGACACTGTATACTTTACAATTCGCACTGAATTAGTATCAAACGCTTTTCTGGTCGAGGGTGTCCCCCAGGATGAAATGCTATTAGGTGTCAATAACACGTCCTTTATTCTTTGGTCTGATTCTTTTATTCTATTAATTCCACTAACTATACTGCCTATTCCACCTACAGCTCCACCTACAGCGCCGAAACCTGCACCAGACATTGCACCTATTACAGAAGAAACGACATTCATTCCAGTGGCTATTCCAGAAATAGTATTCTCTGTTACACTATGTTCTCGTTGCATTGATAGACTTCCGCCATTGGCTGACAAAAATGCACTTGCGGTATTATTGGCAGTAGGTAACATCATTTGATTTACATTAGTAATATTGTAAATTTTACCGTCATTGTCCCCTTTATAACCTTGAACATAATATCTTTCAATCGGAATGTGAGAAAGTGCAAACTTTCCTTTTACTGTGATATTGGATGGTAGTTCCTGTGGTTTCATGATTAAAGGACTAGCTTCACCGTCAGTTAGTACATACACTGTATATGGGTAAAAATCAGTAACTTCATTTTTAGCTACTGTTCCGCCATTTCCAGTAAGCGTCATTGTAGTTATCTCTGTACATACATTAGCTTTATAAATTACAGTACCGTAAGACACTTCTGTTTCACCTTCAAATATCGGATCGTATCTTTGTAAAAATGGGATATCAATTTCCTGTGTTGAATAGATACAGTTCGGGAATCTAACTATACCTACTAATGAAGGGTGATCAGCTAGGGCAGTTGGTATATTACCACTAGGTAATGGCATGAAGTAAAGTGGATAATTAATTCCGTCTATCTTAGTAAGTGGTTTAGACTTATTTGTAGGTAGTTCTGCATAATATGTAATTTTTCCGTTTGCATCAAGAGTTATAGAATAATCCTTTATTCCATTAAACATAGCAAAGTATTTTTCTCCCTTTTGGAAAATAATTGTGTCACTTGAAACCCTATATTCTCCTAAATTTAAACCTTCGTCAAAGTCGCTAACTTCTGTTAGTGTACATACCTTTCGTTCAACATAGGATTTTTTCAATGTAAAGTTAAACATATATGTTTGTATTACATCAACCTCATATATTAATTCTGTCAATTCTTCCCTAACATATCTTTTATTGACGATAAAAGCGTAAATATCTTTATATCCATTATTGAATATAATATAATTTATTCCCTCACTTTCCAAATAATCAAAGGAATATTTTACATTAATTGTTTTATGCATTTTTATATAATTTGTTTCGTCAACTCTTATATTAGGCAAAGAATTAAAATAATTGTTTTGTTCTTGCTTGGTTGCAAACATTTTAACGTAATCATATCTATTATCATATGGAAAAGCTTTAATTAATTTTATCATGCTTTCACCCCTTTAAAAATAAGGGGATAAATTCCCCTTTATCTTGCTTATGGATCTGTTGGATCATCTGGATCTTCTAGTTCTGTTGGATCATCTGGATCTTCTGGTTCTGTTGGTTCTGTTGGTATGTTAAATACTGCAATATTTACTAAATTCGAGTAGCTAAAAATCTTTTCAGTTGATAAGAAATGATTTGTAAATTTACCCTTTGCGTTTCTTTGTGGCTCTAGTCCGTAATAAGTGTCATATATCTGTAATGCTCTTTCATCGCATAATATGGCCATTGTATTTTTATTTGTTGTTAATTCTGGTATTTCAATTATAGTGCATTCGTTAATTTCTTGCTTAGTCATGTTAAATGCTGTTGCTAACAATTCAACATCAATTTCAATGGCCCAATCCATATTAAGAAATAATATCATTTGGTTTGGTTTGCAGTGATTCTCTACTGTTGCAAAGTCCGTACTTCTTAACCCCATTCTTCTAATTGTTTTCTTTAATTCCTTTGTAAATGCTTTTGCTGTTGCGTTGTCTACAACATCGGCTACCTCTTTTTTATATTTGCTTTCTGTCGCTATAATATCTAATATTGCAATGCAATTCAAATATTCTTCATATTCTGCCCCTGTATGAAGGCTTTCCATTATTTCATTGGCTAATCTAGTTACGCCACCGCTTGTGGTAAATCCTTTTCTTACCTGTTTATCTTGAATTGTAACTTGGAAATCTTTAGCGTAGTCAACTTGATGATATTGAGTTGTAACATTAGGTTTGACTCTATCTAATGCACCTTCTCCGTCAGGGTCATAATCATAACCAATGGCTCTAGCGATATAAATTTCTTCAATTTCATTAGCATTTTCAATGAAACCCCTTTTAATTCTTTTTAATGGATTAGTGTAAGCTGTAGATGAATATATTTGCTTACCAATTTTATTAACGACAGAATTTAAAAATTCTTGTTTTTTAATTACATAAGTTGTACTTGGCATCTTTTTACTCCTCCTCTATTAATTCAATTAGTTCATTTTTCTCTCTATCACTTAATAAATTATATGTTTTTTCATCTAAACAAAATGGTATTTCTTCCTTTTCTTCCGTTTCTTCCTCTTCTTTTTTACTTGTTACACGTAAAAATAGTTTTTGGTTATGTTCCATTAGTTCTTTTTCTCTTTGTTCTTTTTCTGTTAAATTATTTTTTAATGTTTCATTTTCTGTCTTGAATGTTTCTAGTTGTTCTTTCAATTCTATTAATTCGTTTTGTAGTTCTTCTAATGTCATTTTACCCTTCCTTTCTTGGTGCATATATTACAAGGCAAGTCGGACACCACCCCGTAATTACCTTTGTCCTGTCCCCAGGTAGTGTATCAAAGGTAACACTTGCCTNTANTTNTATTATACACNTATTGGATTTATTATGTCAACNCTTNANCACTTNANCACTTNANCACNNTAAAGCAAATATAGTAATATATACCATATTCCATTTATTGTAAATCATATCGAATTTGTGTTCGATGGGGAAAATTGGTAAATGGACTGTGGGTGCTGTATATCAAA
>JGI24711J26586_10003679_pt1 | contig 9989 bp, 6 predicted proteins | sample BioPla3DNA1_FD_26586 | JGI IMG/M metagenome (IMG submission 26586)
GGGTGGGGCAGACGGGGAGGGGGCAAAAAGCCCCCTCCCCTGTCTCTGCTTTCAATATGCCGGCATCTCTCTCCCCAGGCAGAGGGGCACCAGAGAAGCCAGAGGACCACCCCCCGAGGATCTCTGATTTCAATATGCCAGCATCCCCCACCCCGGGGAGGGCCGGGGGCAGTCGTGGCGATACCCGGGGAAAGGCCGTACCCGGGGCGTATCCCCAGACACTGGACCGTGGGAGGCATCCCCACGGGGGGGAGGGGCAGACGGGGAGAGGGCAAAAAGCCCCCTCCCCTGTCTCTGCTTTCAATGTGACTACAAAAGGGATGCGAGTGGCAGGATTCGAACCTGCGAACTCCTACGAGAATCGATCTTGAGTCGATCACCTTTGGCCGCTCGGTAACACTCGCGCCTGTACGTATTGCACGTGAGAACTAATGAGCTTGATGGCCCATCACTCCTCCGGCACCTGCTCCCTCACAAACGCCCCGACGCGCTCCACCGCCTCCGCACCCTCAGGGATGGCGGCGGCAAACACCTGCCAGCAGTGAAACATCCCCTCCACACAGTCGAACGTGACCGAGACCCCCTGCAGCTCCGCCGCGCTCACAAACGCCTCTATCCCGTCGATCAGGATCTCGGCATCCCCCGCCTGCACAAGCAGCGGCGGCATCCCCCGGAGGTCCGCGTAGAGCGGCGATGCCAAGGGATCGATGGGGTCATGGCCGGCTACGTAATCCTTCAGGATTCCGACCAGATGCCCCGGTGTGAGCCAGTCGGTACCCTGGTTGAAGAGCACCGACTCGCCGAGGAAGAGCATATCCACCGCCGGAGAGAGGGCGACCGCCGCTGCCGGCATCGCAAGCCCGACATCGCGGATGGCAAGAAGCATCGAGAGAACAAGCGTCCCCCCCGCCGATATCCCCACCGGCACAACCCCGGCCGGGGAATGCCCCCTGCGAAGCAGATAGCGGTAGGCAGCAAGAGAATCCTCCACCGCCGCCGGGAAGGGATGCTCCGGCGCGAGACGGTAGTCGACCGAGAAGACCGTTGCCCTTGCCGCATCCGCAAGCCTTGCACAGAGATCGAGGTGGCCGGCGGTCGAACCGCCGGTGAACCCTCCACCGTGGAAGAAGAGGAGGATCAGGTCATCCCGGGATGCAGGCGTCGTCAACAGAAACGCCGGGATACCCTCCCCAACCCGCGCCGGCTCGATCTCCGGCCGGCGAGGGGTGAACGGGACNGACCTGCCACCTTTNAGGGCTTCAAGGATCCCGGTCGCCGGGGCCATAGCCATCCCCTCACATAAAGTCCGCAAGNCCCAGTTGCCGCACCGGGGGCTCGCCGAAGGTGGACTCGATCTGCATGCAGAGNACCTCCACCCGTTGCTTCGTATACTCAGATACCGCGTAGGTCNTACAGATATCGCGCGACATCTCCAGNTACTTCTTCACCGATCCCTCATGGACCGTTGGAATGACGTTCCCCCCGCACCGGGTGCACTTCCCGGCGAGCGGCATCCGCCGGTACTTTGCGTTGCACTTCGTGCACCGGACCTTCTGCTTTGAAAAAGCGTTGAGGTTCCCCTGGAGGTCCCTGATGAAGTGGGTATTCAAGACCCGCTCCGCGACATCATCGGTATCCACCGCCCGGATCTTATCGGCAAGCTCCAGCTCGGCCTCCAGCTTCTCAAGCATCGTCCCGAGCTTCGTGTAGGTCGACTCAAGCGGCCCCGCCGATATATTGGATGTCGGATGAGTGAAAGAGAATCCCTCGATCTGGCTCGAGGTCCCGAGCCTTCGCTCCACCCGGTCAACGTATTCATCGAGGTCTTTTGGGCTGGCGTAGGCGAGACAACCCTCGTAGACCTCCAACGGGTAGCGGTCGCAGACATCGACGTTGAGACACTCCTTATCGACCTCGACCGGATCTATCCGGGTCGTCAAGACAAGCGGTGCATCCATCGTCCCGCCCCGGGACTCCGGGAGGTAGGCCCGGGAGAAGTTGATCAGCCCATCCAGGAGGAGCATAACACAGTCCTCGTCACCATCGCACTGCCCGCAGAAGATACCGTTTGCAACCAGGGTATGGTTCTCTGCAACCGTCAGGCAGTAGACTCGGTCATCGAGCGCCCGGACCGCCTCCCGGGCGACGACCTCATCGCTGATGATAAGCCCTCCCTCCTCGATCGGGACACGGTCCCCTATATCCACCTCAAGCGCCCGTATCTTCCGCAGGTAGCCAGTATCCCAGACCAGCATAGCGTGGTCCGGGGTGACTGTGAGGATCTTCCCCCGCCGCGTCGCAAACCGGATCAGGTGCGCCGGGGCCCGGTGAACCGAGACCGAGGTGACCTTCTTGAGGCTGGTAACCCCCTGGGTATCGATGCTCCGTGTGTAGAACGGTTGCCGGGGATCGGAGTAGTACGTCCCCATGCGATCAAGACCGGGCTTTGAGACATCGAAGTTCTCTATGACGAACTGCCCGATAGGCATCGAGACCCATCGCCGACCATCAGAGACGGCGATCTCGGTATCACCCACAAAACAGTTCCGCCTCTTTGCGGCATGGAAGAACGGGTGGCCGTAGCCGACCGCAGCCTCCGAAAACCCGATAAGTCGGGCGAGGACACCGGCGCTGGTGTGCGGGGCAAGCCCTATGAGGAGATGCCCCACGAGGTCGAGTGGCTCCTCCGCCCGGTAGAAGGGTTCAAGCCCGTAGACCTTCACAAGGAGGTCGTCGATGAACTTTGCCACCCGCACCAACCACTCGCCGCAGTCCTCCGACACAAGGATATCCTGATGCCTGAGTTCCAGCACCTGGTCAGGCTCGATGAGATCCTGGCCGTAGATATCGTGGACGTAACCGAGTTTGCGGAGCCGATCGACCGGGACGCCGATCTCATCGGGCCGGAAATGGGTCAGGGGAAGATCGATCATATCGTAGCGGACGGTGCCGTCCTTGAAGACATAAAGATTTTGTAGCGCGCGGAGGATCCCCTTCTCGATCGGCTCCACCGGCCGCTCCCGGGATATCAGACCTTTTACGCCTTTCAGGAGCGTGACTGCCGAGTCCCTGACCCCGAGGCTCTCGAGTGCCGCCGCATACTCACTCTTCACGTTGATGGTGACCTTCTGAAGGCAGACCGTCGGCACACTGCACCGGGGACACTGATCCTTCCCGATCTCCTGCCCGCACTTGGGGCATCGGAAGACCGGGGTTGTGTGCCCGCCACAGTCACAGAGATTTTTGTAGGTGAACGTGCCGCAGGCCGGACAGCGTCGCTCGCCGACCTCCACCTCGATTATGCCGCCATCCACGTTGGATCGGAGCTTTGGGGCGCACGCCGCCTGAAACGATCTGCGGGAACCGCCCTCATCCCCTATCGGAAAGAGCGAGTGCGGCGGTGGCCGCATCTCCCGTGGTTTGGACTTCCCGGGCCGGCCCATCCGGCCGCCTATCCGGGTGCCCGCCCGTGAGCGGATCACAAACCCCGAGAGGTGCATCACGAGATCCATCGGGTTCTCCAGAGGAGCATCCTGCCATGCCGGCCGCTTCTCAAGCTGCAACGTAAGTCCCAGACAGGCGAGGAGCACCAGGTACTCCGGGACCACGATACCGTCCCCGGCGAGGTGGTGGGGGACCAGGAGTTCCTCAAGGATCGCCTTCACCTCAGGAGCGTTTGGCACGCTGAGCCCCCCGTCACCGATCCGGCCCTCAGCGCTGATCCGATTGGCGAGGAAGACGATATCGGCGGGAGCGATATCATCCCAGAGATAGGTGTACTCAGGGTGGAGAGGGACGCCATCGAGGGCAAACTCGATCGCCTCCAGCTCGCTCTCCGGACGCCGCACCCCTCCCTCGAGCTGCCACCACTCCTCGCAGTAACACGGCGGCATCAGAGGGTGGTTATTCTCCATGAACTCACCAAAGCTGATCAAGATCTCGCCGACATCCAAGATCTCGTCGATCTGGCCGACGATCCTCCGTGCCTCAGCAGCATCATCGACCCGGCGCACCTCCCCGCTCCGGAGTCTCACCGTCGGTCCCTGGATCGAGTCCACGGGGACGATCCCCGCCGCCTTGCCCGGCCGCTCGATCTTCATCTGGGTCCCGACCGCGAGGAAGTCGCCGAGGATATGCATCGTCGCCGGATTTAAGCCGGCAGCAGCAAACCCGGTGTTCCGGGACCGGCCGAGACGCAACCGGAACCCCCCTTTGCGCATGGGGTGCGAAAAGACCGGTCGGCCACCGATCAGGTCGCGTATGTACTTATCCCGGGGTTTGATGGCGGCGCTGGCATCGCTGTCATCGCTCTTTGCCGGAGCACCGCCGCTGATCAACCCCTCGATCCAGTCCCAACCCTCTATCTTCATCTTCCTGACGTTCGTGAGGATCTTCGGGGCCTTCAGGGCCAGCCCCTCAGCGACGACGAGCGCCATACCGCCCCGGACGGTGTTCGTCTCCACCCGCTCCAGGTTCCGGTAGCCGCTCACCTCCTCACGCTCAGTCGGTTCGCCATCGATGCAGACCGGGCAGTTCTCGATGATCATCCGGAGCTCTTTCTCGCTTGGGAGGTACTGCAGGCTCATGATGTTGTTGTACTGTCGAATCTCTTCGATATAGCGTTCAATCTCTTCAGAACGAGGGATGTATCGTCCGATCCCGAGCGCCTGACGGACGTAGTCGGCCACAAGCACCGAGAGCGCCTGAGCCGTCCCGCCGGCGCTCTGATGGGACCTGCATAATAGACCTTCAGGTAGTCGGTCCCGTCATCGTTCTTCCCGAGACTCACCTTCGCGATCCCCTCTGTCGGGGCGGCCACGACTCCTTCGGTCAGGAGGGCCATAGCCGCCCTGATGGCGTGGTCGAGGATCTCCTCGGACGTGGTCTCACCGAACTTCCGTGCTACAAAATCGTCGCCGATACGGAGCGCCGCCTCCTCCCGGGACATCTCCTGCTCGAGTCTCCGGATCCTGGCCGCAATCCCCGTATACCCAAGGAGCGCCTCCACGCGGTCGGCAAGGTCGCTTGCTACCGGTATCTCGATCCCGGTCCTCGGGTCAAGCCCCCGGGCCCGGGCCGTGGCAGCCAGCTCCATGGCAGACTCAAGACCCGCCATCAGCTCCTCAAAATATCGGGCAGCGGCTGGTGAGACCTCCATGCATGATGTATGGATCCTCCTCACATTTAGAAGCCTCGCCACCCAGCATCGCGAGCAGATACGGGTCCATCTGCGGACCACGCTCCGGGATCAGCTTTTGCAAACAAACTGTAGTGGGGCCGGGATCACTACTTCTCGGCCCACCCGGCCTCCAGAGCCGCAGAAAGAGCTCCTGCGCCGGAATCACCCATCTTCCAGAGGAGGAAGGCGGCACGCTCCTGCATCTCCGGGTCAGGATGGCGCATCAACTCAAGGAGGAGTTCGACCGCCGGCTCACCGATCCTGCAGAGCGCCATAGCAGCAAGCATCCGGAGATCCTGATCGTCCCCCCCGACGATCTCGATGAGCGGCTCGACCGCTGGCTCACCGATACCTGCAAGGGCGGCCATAGCGTAGCGCCGAAAATCCCGGTCTTCCTCGGCATGCACCGTCTGCAGGAGGGGTTCGATCGCGGGCCTGCCGATCTGCACCAGTGCGCGGGCGGCATACCATCTGACGTCATTGTCGCACTCGAGCATCACGCCGATGAGCGGCGCGATCGCTGCCTCTCCGCCCGCACCGAGTTCGCCGGTTGCCGCCCGGCGCACCTCCATGCTCCCCTCCCGGAGATCGGCGATCAACTCACTAATTCGGTTCTCATCAGTCATGTAGCTCTGGTGTTCCCTCACTCAAGTTATGTCTTCTGATGTCACCGAGCGCCTCTCCGGCAGCCACCCGCACACCCTCCTCACCGTCACCCAGGGCCTCGTTCAGGGCATCAGCCGTTACCGGGTCGCTGATACCCCCGAGGGCCAGAGCCGCCCCGGCACGGATACATGGGTCTTTGCTGGTGCGGAGCGCTGCAACAAGGGACGGTGTAGCGGGTTTGCCGATCTGGGTAAGTGCACCGATAATCTCATCTCTGATACTCGGATCGCTGATCCTGAGCATTGCAATAAGTGTTGGGATGGCCGCCTCGCCCATATCCTCAAGTGCATTCGCTGTCTGCCGCCGTATATCCTCATCTGGATCATGGAGGGCATCGATGAGGGCTGAGGTGGCGACCTCGCCCCCNATTCTACCGAGAGCAAGGGTTGCCCCCCATCTGACCCGCTCGTTCCCGGTCGAGAGGCTGGTAATGAGCGCCGTCTCNGCGGGCTCTCCGATGGCGGCGAGAGCAAGGGCAGCCCTGCTCCTGACATAGGCATCCTCATCGTTGAGCGTCTCCAACAGTGCCGGGACCGCCGCCGGATCTGCGATGTCNCCGAGGGCGACCGCGGCCATCCACCTGACATCCACATCTCCACTCCTCAGGCCATCAATGAGCGGCCCGACGGCCGGAGGGCCCAGCTTCCCGAGCGCCTCAGCCGTCTTCCAGCGCACACCGCTCTCCGGGTCATCGAGGAGGGGCGCGAGCGANTGAACCACGGCGGGATCACGCCTATCNCCGAGGCACTCGACCGCCTGGTATCGGGTCTCGGAATTCCGGCTCGATAATTTAGCGACCAGCTTTCTCGTATCCGGGTCGCATGCAGGTGCAGAATGCTCACCGCTGGTCTTCCGGCCCACGACCTCGAAGAAGTACCCGAGGAGGTAGGGCACGATGATGAGCAAGGCCGCACGCACGATCGTATTTATGCCCACATGCCCGGTGATGATGTACACAGCGACGATATGGAGCGCTGCAACCACCATCCCCGGATATGCCGCATGCCTCCGGTACCAGTACGCTGCCGGGACGAGCACGAGGTAGAGGAGATCGGTATACGCGACGTCGATGCCGGAGAGCACCTGAGCGGCGGTTCCCAGGAAGATGATNAGCANCGCAGTCAGGATGATGATCGCGGGCCTGCTCCATACTGATCCCGTAGACCTCATGCTCATGAACTGAGACTTGGCTGTGCAAGTAAAAGGATATGCCGGGTTTTCCCACCACGGCCTCAAACCTCACTGCTGTCGCGCAGCCGCCACCTCTTCCTTTCCGCCGCCGATCTCCTTGAGCTTCTTCAGCGATGCCTCGATGAACGCCGGTATGTCGGCGGGGTTCCTGCTTGATACCAGGTTGCCGTCAACCACCACCTCCTGATCGATGTACTCCGCACCGGCGTTCCTGATATCCTGGGCGATCGACTTCCAGCCGGTGATCGTCCGCCCCTCAAGGACCTGGGCCGTGATCAGGAGCTGAGGCGCGTGGCATATGGTGAACATCGGTTTACCGCTCTCGGCGAACTCCCGCACAAACACCACGGGTGCGTCGTGGGCCCTGAGCTTGTCGGGCGAGTAGCCGCCAGGTATGAAGAGCGCGTCAAACTCATCGATCGATACGTCAGAGGCGGCCTGATCGATGGTGACCGGCGTCTTCTCTTTCTTTCCGTGGACCGTCTCACCCGCAAAAAGACCAACATGGACGAGGTCATGGCCCGCTCTCCGGAAAGCTTCCGCAGGCTCTGTGTACTCGATATCCTCAAACTCGTCTGTGACCAGAACAGCAATTCTGCTCATACCTATCGCCACCGACCCCTGATCAGGATCATCCGATATAATGCTACCGAGGGAGAGGGGATGCTCTGGATATTTATCGTTGCGATCCAGACTCTGAATACATGTCCTCACGGCCCGATTGGTGGACTCTCGCGCCAGAAGAGGTCCTGCAGGAGCTCGGCACCCGCCCTGCTGGCCTCTCCGCAAAAGAAGCAGAGGAGCGGTTGGAGCGCTATGGCGAGAACATCCTCCAGGAAGAGGGGCGGGAGACGAAGCTCCAGGTCTTTCTACGGCAATTTAAGGGCGTCCTCATCGCCATCCTGGTCATCGCAGCGGTGGTCTCGTTCTTCGTCGGTGAACCCCAGGACGCCGCCGCGATCCTCATCATCGTCATCCTAAACGCTCTCCTCGGGTATAGCCAGGAATGGCAGGCCGGGGAGGCCATCGAGGCGCTCAAGAAGATGCTCGTCCAGCGGGCCGTGGTCATCCGGGACGGGGAGCAGCAGGAGATCGATGCATCGGCGATCGTGCCGGGAGANGTCGTCGTCCTTGAGATGGGNGATCGGGCGCCAGCCGATCTCTCGATCATCAACGAGACGTCGCTCCAGGTCGATGAGGCGGCACTGACCGGGGAATCGGTGCCGGTCGATAAGGCACGGGGATCGCTTCCGTCCGCAACCGCCCTTGCCGGCCGGAACAACATGGTGTTTGCCGGTACGACGGTCGTCAACGGCCGGGGGCGGGGGGTGGTCGTCGCAACCGGTATGGAGACGGAGTTTGGGAAGATAGCAGGGCTCTCCCAGATGATCACGGCCGAGGAGACGCCGCTCTCCCGGCAGATGGATATCTTCGGTCGCGATATCGGGTTTATCGCCCTCGGTATCGCGGCGCTCGCGGTCATCGTCGGTTTCCTGCAGGGACGCGAGATTCTGGAGATGTTCCTCGTCGGGGTCTCGCTTGCGGTGGCGGTGATCCCGGAGGGACTCCCGGCGGTCGTGACGTTGACGCTCGCCATCGGGATCAGGACCATGATGCAGAAGAACTGCCTCATCAGACGGCTCCCGGCATCAGAGACTCTCGGCGCGGTCTCGGTGATCTGCACCGATAAGACCGGGACGCTCACAAGGAACGAGATGGTGGTCGTCCGGGTGAAGACGCCCACCCTCGATCTGGCGGTGACCGGGACGGGCTACACCCCCGAGGGCGAGTTCTTCGTCAACGGTCAGACGATAGACCCCGGGGACCATTCAGGGCTCCGGCGGTTCCTCCGTGCCTCCCTCCTCTGCAACCACGCGGCCCTCGCCCACGATGAGGCGGGAAGATGGCGTATCTTTGGCACCCCAACCGAGGGGGCGCTCGTCGTCGCGGCGGTGAAGGCCGGGCTCTCACGGGACGATGCGCCTGCGGCAGTTGAGGAGTTCTCGTTTGACTCCACCCGGAAACGGATGACGATCGTATACCGCGAAGGAGGGGAAGATGTCGCCTACGTGAAAGGGGCGCCTGAAGTGCTCCTCGATCGATCATCGAGGGTTCTCATGGACGGATCGGTTATTGCGCTCACCGAAGACCTCCGCAAGGCGATCCACGAAGATATCGCCGGATACGCGTCCGACGGGCTCCGGGTGCTCGGGGCGGCATACCGCCCGCTCCCGGCCGATCTGCCCCGGACAGCGGAGGCGGTGGAAGAAGATCTGATCTTCCTCGGGTTTGCCGGGATACTCGACCCCCCGCGNCCGGAAGCGGCTGAGGCGATCCGGCTCTGCAGGAGCGCCGGGATCGACGTCATCATGATCACCGGAGACAGCCCCCTGACCGCTTCCGCTATCGCCAGAGATCTTGGGTTTCCCGGCGNAGGAGCGCTCACCGGGGCCGACCTCGAGNCCCTGACCGACGACGAACTCGAAGAGCGGCTCCGGGTGACGAAGGTCCTCTCCCGGGTCACGGCCGCNCACAAACTCCGGGTGATCGACGTCCTCTCCCGGGAGCGGGCGGTCATCGCGATGACCGGCGATGGTGTCAACGATGCCCCGGCGCTGAAGAAGGCGAGCATCGGGATCGCTATGGGGATCAAGGGGACGGACGTCGCGAAGGAGTCAAGCGACATGATCCTCGTGGACGATAACTTCGCAAGCATCGTCGCCGGCGTCGAGGAGGGACGGCGAGAGTACGACAACATCGCCCGGTTCACCCGCTACCTCCTCTCCTCAAATGTCGGGGAGATCGTCGCGATCGTCGGTGCGCTCCTCCTCGGNCTACCGCTGATCCTCATCCCGGTCCAGATCCTCTGGATCAACCTGATCACCGACGGCCTGACCGCTCTTGCGCTCGGCCTGGAGCCCGCCGAACAGGATATCATGCGCCAACGACCACG
>JGI24711J26586_10003680_pt1 | contig 9988 bp, 5 predicted proteins | sample BioPla3DNA1_FD_26586 | JGI IMG/M metagenome (IMG submission 26586)
TGACGGTTTATGCAGATAGTCCTGCGGAAGCTGAAGTTGCTATTATGGTTCACCCAGATTTTCGTCGAAAGGGTTATGCAAGACAACTATTTCATGTTTTTCGTGAAACCTTGCAGGATTATCATTTAGAATTTGTCGTAATGTCAGAACGTGCATTTCTAGCGAAAAATCCTGATTTGCTGNCAAATCTTGGCATGAAATTAGACGATGATTTTGAATATTGGCTGGCGCGTGACCGCCAATTTTATCCTGTTGATAATCAAAAAGAGTTATCAGTGACACCAGCTCAGAAAAAACATCTTGAGGCTATTGCTGAGTTTCAATCTCAAGCTTTTGGTGAGTCTTATGAAGTCGCTATTCATTATGCTAAAGCAGCGCTAGCAGATAAGACGGGACGATTGTATATCGTCATGAANGACCAAAAAGTATTGGCATCTTGTACAGTTGATTTTAGTACGGAATACAATTATTTTTATGGACTCGCAGTAGCTNAAAGTTATCGTGGTCAAGGCATTGGAACTTATTTTATGAAAGTTCTTGTCAATGCTTTGGTGGCTGAAAATGAAAAGTCTTTTCANATTGCGGTTGAGTCAGAAAANCTTGCAGCAAAACGNCTTTATGAAAAACTNGGNTTTGAAGAACAAACTCAAGTCGTCTATGCTAAATGACTAGAAAAATTAGGCTTTTAGCCATTTAATGGTCAATTCTTGCGTTGTGAAATGGAATTTGGTATAGTTGTCAGTAAGCTTATATTTTTGGAGGATACTTATGCCAACACTTATTATGTTGATTGTTATGGTTGCCTTGATTTGGTTTATGCAACGTTCTCAAAAGAAACAAGCACAAAACCGTCAAGAACAATTGAAAGCACTACAAAAGGGTGATGAAATTGTAACAATCGGTGGCCTTTATGGTATTATCGATGAAGTTGATGTTGATAACCAAAAAATGGTTTTGGACATCGATGGGGTTTACTTAACATTTGAACTAGGTGCAGTAAAACGCGTCGTTAACAAAGCTCAACAAGAAGTAGTTGAAACTGCGGTTGTTGAAGAAGCTGCTGAAGAACAAGCAGAAACTACTGAAGATACTGCTGTTGAAAGCGAAGATTAATACATGAAAAGTCAGATGAAAACACATCTGGCTTTTTTTGTGCCATTATTCCCTAAAAACCTCTTAATTAAGTAGAGAAAAAATAGCCATTTTATGGTAAAATAAAACGATGAGTATGCTTTTAAGGAATTGATATGTTTAAATTTAAATTTAGAAAAAAAGAAGAGGCAGTTAGTCTCGATAAAATTCCAAATCATATTGGAATTATTATGGATGGTAATGGTCGTTGGGCCAAAAAACGCATGCAACCACGTGTCATGGGACACAAGGCTGGTATGGATGCTTTGCAAGATGTGACGATTGCTGCATCAGAGCTTGGTGTAAAAGTTCTGACGGTTTATGCATTCTCAACTGAAAATTGGTCACGACCCGAAGACGAAGTCAAATTCATTATGAACTTGCCAGTCGAGTTCTTCGATAAATACGTCCCGCAATTGGACGAAAATAACGTTAGAGTTCAAGTTATTGGTGAAACAAACCGTTTACCAAAAGATACTTACGATGCTATGAAACGTGCTTGTGAGCAAACAAAGCACAATTCTGGTCTTATTTTGAACTTTGCGCTTAACTACGGTGGTCGTTCAGAAATTACAGAAGCAGTAAAAAATATTGCTCAAGAAGTTCTTGAAGCAAAAATTAGTCCAGACGATATTACAGAAGATGTGATTTCAAATCACTTGATGACTAATCATTTGCCGTATCTTTACCGCGACCCGGATTTGATTATCCGAACAAGTGGTGAACTTCGTCTTAGTAATTTTCTACCGTGGCAATCAGCCTACAGTGAGTTCTATTTCACACCAGTTTTATGGCCTGATTTCAAAAAAGACGAATTGATTAAAGCGATTGCTGAATACAATCAGCGTCATCGCCGTTTTGGTGGAATCTAGAAAGGAAATATCATGAAACAACGTGTGATTTGGGGAGCTATTGCTCTATTGATTATGCTGCCGTTCTTGTTGCATGGGGGGCTTGCTTTCCAAGTTTTTGTAGGTCTTTTAGCAATGATTGGTGTAGCAGAAATGTTACGCATGAAACATCTCGAGTTCTTCTCAATTGAAGGTGTTTTATCAATGTTAGGTGCTTTTGTTTTAACAGTGCCTTTGGATAATTACTTTACATCGCTACCGATTGACTCTAATTTTTCAGTCTATGGTTTACTTGTTTTCTTGCTATTAGCTGGAACAGTTGTGAACAGCGATGATTACTCATTTGACGACGTGTCTTATCCAATCGCTGCAAGTCTTTATGTGGGAATTGGTTTCCAAAACCTAGTCAATGCCCGCATGGGTGGTTTGGATAAAGTCTTGTTTGCCTTGTTTATCGTATGGGCAACAGATATTGGTGCTTACATGATTGGTCGTCGTTTTGGTCAACGTAAGTTAATGCCAAAAGTTTCTCCGAACAAAACAATCGAAGGAAGCCTAGGCGGAATTGCTTGTGCAGTTGTCGTTTCACTAATCTTCATGCTAATTGATAAAGCTGTTTATGCACCGCACAATCTATTTGCTATGTTGATTTACGTTATTTTGTTTAGTATTTTTGGCCAATTCGGTGATTTGGTTGAAAGTGCAATTAAACGTCATTTTGGCGTAAAAGATTCTGGAAAATTAATTCCTGGTCATGGTGGTATTCTTGACCGCTTTGATTCAATGATTTTTGTTTTCCCGATTATGCATCTATTTGGTCTTTTCTAATAAGTTGAGTGGTAGATTTTCCATCAACTTCTGAAAGTTACTTACTAGTTAAGGAGATGAACTTACTGGTATAGAGAGGAGCAAAATGCTCGGAATATTAACGTTTATTATTGTTTTTGGAATTTTAGTTATTGTCCATGAATTTGGTCATCTGTATTTTGCCAAAAAAGCAGGAATCTTGGTGAGAGAATTTTCTATCGGCATGGGCCCGAAAATCTTTTCTCATTTTGATAAAGAAGGTACAGCCTATACATTTCGTATCTTGCCACTTGGTGGNTATGTTCGTATGGCNGGCTGGGGTGATGACACTACTGAAATTAAAACTGGTACACCTGCTAGNCTNACGATGAATGAAGATGGCTTAGTAACACGAATTAATTTATCAAACAAGCACTTGGATAACACAGCACTTCCGATGAANGTGACGTCTTATGATTTGGAAGATAAATTAGAAATTACTGGTCTTGTCTTAGATGAACAAAAGACTTTTGCTGTTCACCATGACGCAACTATCGTTGAAGAAGATGGCACAGAAATTCGCATCGCACCGCTTGATGTGCAGTACCAAAACGCGACGGTTTTTGGCCGCTTGATGACAAACTTTGCTGGTCCGATGAATAACTTTATTCTTGGAATCTTGGCATTTATCCTTCTTGTTTTTATGCAAGGTGGTGTGCCAAATACTGCAACTAATGCCGTTCGAGTGGCTGATGGTGGTGCCATGCAAGCAGCAGGCGTCAAAAATGGTGATAGAGTTTTAGCTATCGGTGATTATAAAGTCACAAACTGGTCTGATTTGACTGAAGCTGTAACTAAGTCGACTAAGAATATCTCAAAAGGCGACACTATCTCAGTCAAAGTCAAAGATAAATCAGGAAAGGTTAAAACACTTGCTGTAAAACCAGTTGAAAATCACGGAAGTTACCTTATTGGTGTTTCTTCAGCTTTGAAAACAGGCTTCTGGGATAAAATCACTGGCGGTTTCCAAATGGCATGGCAAGGTGCCACAGCCATTCTCAATGCACTAAAAGGTCTTGTGTCAAACTTTAGTTTGAACAAGCTAGGTGGTCCAGTTGCCATGTACCAAGCTTCAAGCCAAGCAGCATCTTATGGATTGACTTCCGTTGTTAATCTTTTAGCGCTGTTATCAATCAACCTTGGAATTGTTAATTTAATTCCGATTCCAGCTTTGGACGGTGGAAAAATCTTAATGAATTTGATTGAGATTGTTCGCCGCAAACCATTGAAACAAGAAACTGAAACCTATATCACTCTGGTCGGTGTCGTCATTATGATTATTTTAATGATTGCTGTGACATGGAATGATATCATGCGCGTCTTTTTCTAAATTTTATTAAACTCATAATCTAGTATATAATTTTAAAAATACACATTTTTTAGAAAGGAATTGATACGGTCTTTTCTAATATGCGAGTAAGTAAGCTACTTTTTAACAAAGCAGCTTGCTTATTTTCATGATTTGGCCGCAATATTTTTATTATGAAACAATCACAAATGCTTATCCCAACGCTTCGCGAAATGCCAAGCGATGCCCAAGTTATCAGTCACGCTCTTATGGTTCGTGCTGGTTATGTTCGTCAAGTCTCAGCAGGTATCTACGCTTACCTACCACTTGCTAACCGCACAATCGAAAAATTCAAAAAAATCATGCGTGAAGAATTCGAAAAAATTGGTGCCGTTGAAATGCTTGCACCAGCACTTTTGAATGCTGACCTTTGGCGTGAATCAGGTCGTTACGAAACTTACGGTGAAGACCTTTACAAACTAAAAAACCGTGACAAATCAGACTTTATCCTTGGCCCAACTCACGAAGAAACATTTACAAGTCTTATCCGTGATGCGGTTAAATCATACAAACAATTGCCACTTAACCTTTACCAAATCCAATCTAAATACCGTGATGAAAAACGTCCACGTAACGGACTTCTTCGTACACGTGAATTTATCATGAAAGACGGTTACAGCTTCCACGCTGATTACGAAGGTTTGGATGAAACTTACGAAGAATATCGCAAAGCATACGAAGCTATCTTCACACGTGCTGGTCTTGATTTCAAAGGTATCATCGGTGACGGTGGTGCTATGGGTGGTAAAGATTCTCAAGAATTCATGGCTATCACTCCAGACCGTACAGATCTTGATCGTTGGGTTGTTCTTGACAAATCAATTGCTTCATTTGATGAAATTCCAGAAGATGTATTAGAAGACATCAAAAAAGAATTGGCATCATGGTTGGTATCAGGTGAAGATACAGTTGCTTACTCTACTGAATCAAGCTACGCTGCTAACCTTGAAATGGCAAGTAACGAATACAAACCAACAACTAAAGTTGTTGCACAAGAAGATATCAAACGTGTAGAAACACCTAACTGCAAATCAATCGATGAAGTTGCAGCATTCTTGAACGTTGATGAAGAACAAACAATCAAAACTCTTCTATTCATCGCTGACAACGAACCAGTTGTAGCACTTCTTGTTGGTAATGACCAAGTTAACGATGTTAAATTGAAAAACTACCTTGGTGCTGACTTCCTTGATCCAGCTACTGAAGAAGATGCTGTTAAAGTCTTTGGTGCTAACTTTGGTTCACTTGGCCCAGTTAACCTTCCAGAAAACGTTCGTATCGTTGCTGACCGTAAAGTTCAAGACGTTGCTAACGCTGTAGCTGGTGCAAACGAAAATGGTTACCACTTGACTGGTGTTAACCCAGGACGTGACTTCGAAGCAGAATATGTTGATATTCGTGAAGTTAAAGAAGGCGAAATCTCACCAGACGGTAAAGGTGTTCTTAAATTCGCTCGTGGTATCGAAATCGGACACATCTTCAAACTTGGTACTCGTTACTCAGAAAGCATGGGAGCAACAATTCTTGACCAAAATGGTCGTGCTGTTCCAATCATCATGGGTTGCTACGGTATCGGTGTTAGCCGTATCTTGTCAGCTGTTATCGAACAACACGCTCGCCTCTTTGTTTCTAAAACTCCAAAAGGTGCTTACCGCTTTGCATGGGGTATCAACTTCCCTAAAGAATTGGCACCATTTGACGTACACGTTATCACTGTAAACGTGAAAGACGAAGAAGCACAAGCATTGACAGCTAAAGTAGAAGCTGAATTGGTTGAAAAAGGTTACGAAGTCTTGGTTGACGACCGTAACGAACGTGTTGGTTCTAAATTCTCAGATAGCGACCTTATCGGCCTTCCAATCCGTGTGACTGTAGGTAAAAAAGCTGCTGATGGTATCGTTGAAGTTAAAATCAAAGCAACTGGTGATACAATCGAGGTTAACGCTGAAAACCTTATTGAAACACTTGAAATTTTGACAAAAGAACACTAATTAGTGAGAGGTCAGGTATTTAGTCCTGGCCTTTTTTGTGTCGAAAAAAGCTGCCATTTGTGGTAGAATTAGAAGATAACATCCCTAGAAAAAAGGCAATATTTTACTTAATAAGAATAGTTTAATTTATGGAATTGAGGTAATTTACGTTTTATGTCAGAGTTATTTAAAAAATTGATGGAGCAAATCGATATGCCGCTTGAAATGCGACAATCAAGTGCTTTTTCATCTGCAGATATCCGTGAAGTTAAGGTGCACTCGGTATCTCGCCTCTGGGAATTCCATTTTTCATTTGCAGAGATTTTGCCAATCGAGATTTACCGTGAGTTGGCTTACCGCCTGGTCAATACTTTCAAACAAGCAGACATTACGGCAACTTTTGATATCAAAGCAGAAAATATTGATTTTTCACAGCCGTTATTGCAGGCTTACTATGAAGAAGCTTTTGAGCACGCTCCTTGCAACAGCGCTAGCTTTAAAGCCTCTTTTAGCAAACTGAAAGTCTCTTACGATGGCACAAAATTATTGATTGAAGCGCCAGCTTTTGTCAATAATGACCATTTTCGTAAAAATCATTTGCCAAATTTGGCACGTCAGTTTGAAGCCTTTGGTTTTGGAAAATTAGCGATTGATATGGTGTCAGATGAAGCCATGACGCAAGCTCTCCAAGAAGACTTTACGTCAAATCGCGAAGCTATGGTTGAAAAGGCTGTGCAGGAAAATCGCGAAGCTGTCAAATCCTTAGAAGCTTCAATACCACCAGTTGAAGAAGCGCCAAAACCTAAATTTGATTTCAAAGAACGTGCTAAACAACGTCGTGCAGGATTTGAAAATGCTGAAATCACTCCGATGGTTGAAATCACAACCGAAGAAAACCGCATCGTTTTTGAAGGGATGGTTTTTGATGTTGAAAAGAAAACAACACGAACTGGTCGACACATCATCAATTTCAAGATGACTGACTATACTTCAAGTTTTGCCATGCAAAAATGGGCAAAAGATGATGAAGAATTGAAAAAATATGACATGATTGCCAAGGGCTCATGGCTTCGTGTTCGTGGTAATATCGAGAATAATAATTTCACTCATGCCCTTACCATGAATGTGCAAGATGTTAAAGAAATTGTTCACCATGATCGTAAGGATTTGATGCCAGAAGGTGAAAAACGTGTGGAATTTCATGCTCACACAAACATGTCGACAATGGACGCTCTCCCAACAGTAGAAGAGTTGATTGATACGGCNGCAAAATGGGGCCACAAGGCTGTTGCCATTACTGACCANGGAAATGTTCAAAGTTTCCCTCACGGCTATCACAGAGCTCGTAAGAACGGTATTAAAGCCATCTTTGGCTTAGAAGCTAATATCGTTGAAGATAAAGTGCCGATTGCATACAATCCAGTTGATTTAGAGTTGAATGAAGCTACTTATGTCGTATTTGACGTGGAAACAACTGGACTTTCTGCGGTGCATAATGATTTGATTCAGATTGCGGCTTCAAAAATGTACAAAGGAAATATTGTTGAGCAATTTGATGAATTCATCAACCCAGGGCACCATCTATCAGCCTTTACAACAGAATTGACTGGTATTACAGATAATCATGTCAGAAACGCTAAACCAATCGAGCAAGTGCTTCAAATGTTCCAAGATTTCTGTAAAGATACCGTTCTCGTTGCCCACAATGCAACCTTTGACGTTGGATTTATGAATGCTAACTACAAACGTCATGGCATGCCAACGATTACGCAGCCAGTTATTGATACGCTTGAATTGGCACGAAACCTTTATCCAGAATACAAACGTCATGGTTTGGGGCCTTTGACAAAACGTTTCCAAGTGTCTCTTGAGCACCACCACATGGCCAACTACGATGCCGAGGCTACTGGTCGCTTGCTCTTTATTTTCTTGAAAGAGGCGCGTGAAAATCATAATCTTACGAATATGATGGACCTTAATACCAAGCTTGTAGCTGAGGATTCTTACAAGAAAGCTCGCGTCAAACATGCAACAATCTATGTTCAAAACCAAGTCGGTTTGAAAAATATCTTCAAGCTTGTCAGCCTTTCAAATGTTAAATATTTCGAAGGAGTGGCACGTATTCCAAGAACTGTTCTTGATGCACACCGTGAAGGGCTTTTGCTCGGGACAGCCTGCTCAGAAGGTGAAGTTTTTGATGCAGTTTTGACATCAGGTGTGGATAAAGCTGTTGAAGTGGCTAAGTACTATGATTTTATTGAGGTCATGCCACCAGCTATTTATGCACCACTTTTGGCACAAGGAACAATCAAGGATGAAGAAGGTATTCGCCAAGTTATTCGTGATTTGATTGAAGTCGGACGCCGTTTGAACAAGCCTGTTCTTGCGACTGGTAATGTTCACTATATCGAGCCAGAAGATGAAATTTACCGCGAAATTATCGTTCGTAGTTTAGGACAAGGGGCACCGATTAACCGTCCGATTGGTCGTGGTGAGGATGCACAACCTGCTCCGTTACCAAAAGCACATTTCCGTACAACCAATGAAATGCTAGATGAATTTGCTTTCCTTGGTGAGGATGTCGCCTACGAAATTGTTGTTAAAAACACCAATGATTTTGCGGAACGCTTTGAAGAAATTGAAGTCGTTAAAAAAGATTTGTACACGCCTTTCCTTGAAAAATCAGAAGAACGTGTTGCAGAGATGACTTATCAAAAAGCCTTTGAAATTTATGGTAATCCGCTTCCTGATATTGTCGATCGACGTATCGAAAAAGAATTGACATCTATTTTGGGTAATGGATTTGCCGTGATTTACCTGGCATCACAAATGCTTGTTATCCGCTCAAATAAACGTGGTTATTTGGTTGGTTCGCGTGGATCTGTTGGGTCAAGTTTTGTTGCGACAATGATTGGTATCACCGAAGTTAACCCGATGCCACCGCATTATGTCTGCCCAAATTGCCAACACTCAGAATTCATCACCGATGGTTCAGTTGGTTCGGGTTATGATTTGCCTAACAAAGACTGTCCAAAATGTGGAACACGTTACAAGAAAGACGGACACGATATTCCGTTTGAAACATTCCTTGGATTTGATGGAGATAAGGTTCCCGATATTGATTTGAACTTCTCTGGTGATGACCAACCGTCAGCGCACTTGGATGTTCGTGATATTTTTGGTGAGCAATATGCATTCCGTGCAGGAACCGTTGGTACTGTTGCTGACCGTACGGCTTATGGTTTCGTTAAAGGCTATGAACGTGATTATGGCAAGATGTATCCAGAAGCAGAAGTTGAGCGTTTAGCGCAAGGTGCCGCAGGTGTGAAACGTACGACTGGACAACACCCAGGTGGTATCGTTGTTATTCCAAACTATATGGATGTTTATGATTTTACGCCAGTGCAATATCCAGCTGATGATTTATCTGCTGAATGGCAAACCACTCACTTTAACTTCCACGATATCGATGAAAACGTCTTGAAACTTGATATCCTCGGACATGATGATCCGACGATGATTCGTAAGCTACAAGACTTGTCAGGTATTGATCCAAAAGATATTCCTGCTGATGATCCAGATGTTATGGCGCTCTTCTCAGGTACTGAAGTGCTTGGTGTAACGCCTGAACAAATCGGAACGCCGACAGGTATGCTTGGTATTCCAGAATTCGGTACAAACTTCGTTCGTGGGATGGTTGAAGAAACGCACCCAACGACATTTGCCGAGTTGCTACAGTTGTCTGGTCTATCACACGGTACCGATGTTTGGTTGGGAAATGCCCAAGATTTGATTAAAGAAGGTATTGCCACACTGAAAACCGTTATCGGTTGTCGTGACGA
>JGI24711J26586_10003685_pt1 | contig 9985 bp, 7 predicted proteins | sample BioPla3DNA1_FD_26586 | JGI IMG/M metagenome (IMG submission 26586)
TACCTAAGAAATTAATTTTTGAAAAATATCAAAAAGAATTTACAGGCAAAAGAAAAGCTAGCTTCAATGAAGATATAGCTAGGATTACCATAACAAATGAAGTATCTCCCTATTCCTTAAACATAGAAGAAGGAAAAGAAGTTAAGAATATTTTTGTTCTAAAATTGGATCTAAAAAAGGAAAATATAAATCCTGCTAATATCTCTATTTTATCTAAGTTTTTTGAACAAAATATTTTATTTTTGTTAGCCTATGAGGAAAAAGGAAAGCTGGCCATCTATGAAGGGAAATTATTTCAGACAGACTATCAAGCTATAGATAATCTTCAAATAAAAATTGAAGGCTTAAATTTGGATACTATTTGGGAAAACCTTGTATTGGCCATATCCGGCTATGAAATAGAAGAAGACAGAAATTTGCATGAACAGATAGAAATAGAAGAACAAAGAAAGAAGTTATTAAAAGAAATAAAGAAGCTTGATAAGCAAGCTAGAAGAGAAAATCAACCTAAAAAAAGTTTTGAAATGTTTAGAAAGATAAAAAAACTAGAAAAAGAATTGGAGGACTTATAAGTGAAAAAATTGAACTTGGAAACTAAAAACCTGGCTAAAGATAAATTTATAAAGCTGGCAGAACTTTTCCCTAATGCTATAACAGAAACTATAATAGGCCAGGATGAAGATGGAAATGATATTATAGACAGGGCCATAGATGCAGATATTTTGAGACAGGAAATAGCAGAGCATGTAATAGAAGGAAGAGAAGAAAGATATGAATTCACCTGGCCAGACAAAAGAAAGTCCATGCTACTTGCCAATGCTCCTATCAATAAAACCCTAAGACCAATTAGAGAGGATAGCCTTAACTTTGATGAAACGGAAAACCTATACATAGAAGGAGACAACCTAGATGTCTTAAAACTTCTAAGAGAAACCTATCTAGGCAAGGTCAAAATGATCTATATAGACCCTCCTTACAACACAGGTAATGATTTTGTTTATGAAGATGATTTTGCTCAAAATATGGAAGACTACAAAGAAGTAAGTGGGGACTTTGATGAAGAAGGTAATAGACTATTTAAAAACACAGATTCCAATGGAAGATTTCATACAGATTGGTTAAATATGATGTATCCGAGATTGAAGTTAGCTAGGGATCTACTATCTGATGATGGCGTTATTTATATCAGTATAGATGATAATGAGGTGCATAATTTAAGGAAGATTTGTGATGAGGTGTTTGGAGAAGACAATTTTATTGCACAATTTGTTTGGATTAAAAAGAAAAAAGGGAGTCATTTATCAAAAACAACAAGAAGTATGACAGAATATATTCTTTGCTATTCTAAGACTGTTGGAAATATTGAGTTATATGGTGAAGATGCTTATAGTAATAAGCAACAACCATTGGCAAAACGAACAAACTCAATTAAACAACTTATTTTCCCCAGAAATGTTGTAAAAACAACTTTGAGTGACGGAGTATATAAAGCTAATAAATATGGAGAGGGAACATCAGCGTTAACTTTTAAGAATGATATTATTGTTTCAAATGGGGTAGTAAAATCAGAAATTGTTGTTGAAGGACCATTCGTTTGGACACAAACTAAATTGGATAAAGAATTAAAGAGTGGTACTATTGCTAATTTATCTAGCAAATTTGGTTTTAATGTTCTACGTGCAAATCAAAGTGAAAAAATAAAGAGGCCATCGACATTAATTGATATTAAAATAAATGTTGGAACTAATGAAGATGCATATAAGGAGGCTATAGAACTTTTCGGGCAGGAGGGTATTATGAGTTACCCAAAACCCATTTCATTAATCAAGTTCTTAGTAAATACAATAACATACTTTGATAAAGATGCTATAGTTGTTGATTTCTTCTCTGGATCAGCTACCACAGCTCATGCAGTGATGGAGCTTAATGCAGAAGATGGTGGTAATAGAAAACATATTATGGTCCAACTTCCAGAAGAGACAGAAGAAAAATCAGAGGCCTATAAGGCTGGCTATAAAAACATATGTGAAATAGGCAAAGAAAGGATAAGAAGAGCTGGTAAGAAAATCAAGGAAGATTATCCTGATAGTAAATTTGATGCTGGCTTTAGGGTCTTAAGAGTGGACTCATCAAATATGAAAGATGTTTATCATAAACCGGAAGATTATAGTCAGAGTTTCTTAGACAAAATGGAATCTAATATAAAAGAAGATAGAAATGAAGAAGATCTTCTTTTTCAGGTTATGCTGAGTTTAGGTATAGACTTATCATCTAAAATTGAAAAAGAAAAAATCAATGACAATAAAGTTTTAATAGTGGAAGATGGGTTCTTAATATCATGTTTTGATGAGGAAATAACTGAGGGGACTGTAGAGTCTATAGCTAAAAAACATCCCTATTATGCAGTATTCTCAGAAGGGAAGATGTCAGATAGCACATTAGCTAATTTCGAACAAATATTTGATACTTATTCCCCAACCACTATAAGAAAGGTGATTTAAATGAGATTTAAGTTTAAAGTTCAAGACTATCAAACAGAGGCAGTAGAGTCTACTGTTCGTATATTTGAGGGTCAACCTAAGGTAGAACCACTGTCCTATATTCGTGATTTAGGACGTTTGAAGGATTCTAATATACAAATGAAACTAACTGAAGAAGGAAAATTTGAATCTTTAGATAATCAAGGTTTTAAAAATCAGAAACTAATGATAGATGATGGAACAATTCTTGACAATGTGAGGAAAATACAGAAGAAAAACAATATAAAGCAATCATCAACTTTGGTAAGGTCTCAGGGAAGGCCAGCCTTTGATATAGAAATGGAAACAGGTACAGGTAAGACCTATGTTTTTATAAAGACTATGTTTGAATTAAATAAGAGATATGGATGGACTAAATTTATAATTGTTGTCCCTAGTATAGCTATAAGGGAGGGCATTAAAAAATCTTTTGATATGACAGAAGATCACTTTATGGAACAATATGGTAAGAAGATTAGGAACTTTATCTATGATAGCAGTGATCTAACTGCCATAGATCAATTTTCTTCCAGCGGAGATATCTATGCTATGATAATCAATACTCAGGCCTTTAATACTTCTATGAAAGAAGGAGGAAGAAGTAAGGATGCTAGAATTATTTATTCTAAAAGAGATGATTTTGGCTCTAGAAGACCTATAGATGTAATAGCAGCCAACAATCCTATACTTATTTTGGACGAGCCTCAAAAAATGGGAGGAAAGGCCACCCAAGCTGCCTTGAAGAACTTTAATCCATTGTTTTCCTTAAATTATTCTGCTACCCACAGGACTGAACATAATTTAATTTATGTCTTAGATGCCTTGGATGCCTATAACAAAAAACTTGTTAAAAGAATTGCAGTTAAGGGTTTTGAGTTGAAAAACTTCAGAGGAACTGATGGATATTTATACTTAGATGAAATCATCCTATCCCCAAACAAGCCACCTAAGGCAAGATTACATTTTGAGATTAAGTACAAGCAGTCTATTAACAGGGAGGCTAGACTTGTTGAAGAGGGGGATAATCTTTTTCATTTATCCAAAGAAATGGAACAATACAGGGGCTATACAGTAAGCAGTATTGACCCGCTTACTGATTCGGTAAGCTTTACTAATGGTGAGGTCATTAGGAAGGGAGATGTTGTTGGAGATATATCTGAAAAGGATATGAGGAGGATTCAGATTAGGGAAACCATCAAATCACACTTTGAAAAGGAAGCTAGCCTATATAAGAAGGGGGTAAAAACCTTATCTCTATTCTTTATAGACGAAGTAGCCAAGTATAGGCAGTATGATGAGGAGGGGCAGGATGTACTTGGAGAATATGGAAGAGTTTTTGAAGAAGAGTATATGAATCTTTTACAGACCTATAGGACCATATTAGATAAGGACTATTTGCAATATCTAGATTCTATTGGGGTGGATGAAACCCATACAGGTTATTTTTCTATTGATAAAAAGGGAAAGGCTATAGACAGTAAAATAAAAAGAGGTCAAGATTCATCAGATGATATTACTGCCTATGATTTGATTTTGAGAAATAAGGAGAGACTACTTTCTTTTAAAGAACCAGTTAGGTTTATCTTTTCTCACTCAGCCTTGAGAGAAGGTTGGGATAATCCAAATGTATTTCAGATTTGTACCCTAAAGCATAGCGATTCCCAAATTGCAAAAAGACAAGAAGTTGGACGTGGGCTAAGGCTATGTGTAGACCAAAACGGAGATAGGATGGATAAGGAGACTCTGGGAGAGATGGTTCATGATATGAACATACTAACAGTAATTGCTTCAGATTCCTATTCTCAGTTTGTAAGAGATTTGCAGAAAGATATAAAAGATAACCTTTATGATAGGCCTACAAAGGCTACAAGAGAATACTTCTTCGGAAAGATTGTTGAGTCGGAAGATGGGCCTAAAGAAATTACAGATAAGGAAGCTAGTGATATAGTATTTTATCTAATAAGAAATGACTATATAAACAATGATTTTGAAGTGACAGATAAGTATTATAAGGATTTGGAAAATGATGACTTACTTCCTGTGCCAGAAGATTTAAAAGAAATAGAAGAAGGGATTCATTATCTAGTCCAGGCTATTTTTGATGAAAGTATACTTGATAAGATGATTAAAAATGACCATGAGACAAAATTAACAGAAAATGAACTAAATGATAATTTCTATAAGAAAGAATTCCAAAATCTATGGAAGTTAATAAACCATAAATATACTTATAAGGTAAGTTTTGATAGTGAAGAATTAATAGATAAGGCTATAAAGCATATTGATGATAATTTAAAAGTTTCAAAATTACAATATACTATCTCACAAGGTATTCAGCATGAAAATCTAGATGAACATGCCCTGGATAGACTAGATAGCTTTGAAGTTTTAGAGACAAAGACTCAAGTATTAGACCATGCTAACATAAGTCAGGTAGAGTATGATCTGGTAGGGAAAATTGCAGAAGAAACTGTACTTACTAGGGGGACTATAGTTAAGATTTTAAAGGGAATAGAGGAAAGAACTTTCAACATGTTTAAGGATAATCCTGAAGAATTTATAACAAAGGTAACTAGGCTTATTAATAGCCAAAAGGCTACTATGGTGGTGGACCATATTAGCTATAATAGAACTGAGAACAAGTATGATAGTAGTATTTTTACTGCAGGATCTAAAAATAAGAATATTAAAAATGCCCTAAAAACTAATAAACATATTCAGGATTATGTCTTTGTAGATGGAATTTCAGAAGATAGTGTAGAATCAAGATTTGCTAAATCTATAGATAAGGCTGATGAAGTTGTTGTCTATGCCAAGCTGCCTAAAGGATTTGCAATTCCAACACCTGTAGGTAACTATACTCCTGACTGGGCCATAGCCTTTAAGGAAGGAGCAGTTAAGCATATTTACTTTATAGCAGAAACAAAGGGTAGCTTAGATTCAATGGAGTTAAGGAAAATAGAGGAAGCTAAAATTGATTGTGCTAGAAGTTTGTTTAATAATATTTCTACTGATAATTTGAGATACGATCATGTGACTGATTACCAATCTTTGTTAAATATAGTTAAGTAGATAGATTATTCAAGATATATATTATAAATCAAGCTATTGGAGGGGTTAAATGATTCCAAAATACGATGAAATGATTTTACCTATTTTAAAAATTATTTCAGACGGTAAAGAATATAATAATAGCAAAATAGAAGATGAGCTAAGTAAAGTTTTTAATTTAACTGATGAAGATAGGAAAATAAAACATAAATCAGGAGTAAGGGTAGTATACGACAGAATCAGTTGGGCTAAGTCATATATGAAGCAAGCTAAATTAATAGAGGTACCTGAGAGAGGAATTTTCAACATTAGTGCTAGAGGGTTACAAGTTCTAGAAGATGATGTTGATTTAGTTGATAGGGAATATTTAATGAGGTATCCTGAATTTAGGGACTTTTTAAACAGAGGAAAAAAAGATAATTCAATAGAAGATAGTCTAGAAGAAATTGACAGGGAAGATACACCCTTAGAGACTATAGAAAAATCTATGAAAGAATTAAATGCTTCTTTGATAGAAGATGTATTAGAAAAGCTAAAAAATATTGATTTCTATAAATTTGAAGATATTGTCTTAGATCTTTTAATAAAAATGGGTTATGGAGGCTCTAAAGAAGAAGCCAAGCAATCAACTGGTAAAACTCAAGATGGAGGAATAGACGGAATAATTAATGAAGACAGACTAGGATTAGACAATATCTACATTCAGGCAAAACGATGGAAAGATACTGCGGTGGGGAGACCTGAGATTCAAAAGTTTTCTGGAGCTTTAGATACTCCAGGAGCAATGAAGGGTATCTTTATAACAACCTCAACTTTTTCAGAATCTGCTATTGAATATGCTAAGGACTTAGTAAATAAAAAAATAATTTTAATTGATGGTATTCAATTGGCTAACTATATGATTGAATTTAATTTAGGTGTATCAACAGACATAGTCTATGAGATTAAAAGAATAGATAGTGATTATTTTTTAGAAGAGTAAAGGTATTAGACCATTTCATATTAATTCTATATGTTTTAAATTTCTATTAGAAAAGTTATCTTATTTTTAATTTTAGGATTTTCCCAATAACTAAAAGTCTCTCAGCTGGATTTTAAAAATCTAAATGAGAGACTTTTTCTTTTTATACTTCAAGAGGGTATTAGGGGTGACCCCTAAATCATTCCGATATGAAGAGTAGAAAATTGGATAAAAAGAAGCGAACCTAAAATGGTCCGCTTCATCAATTTTCTCGTAAGTGTGTCTACACTTACTGTGCTTGCTATTAAGCTATTAAGGTTTTTTACAATTATTTTATTAATCAGGGCGACTAATCTAAGGATGAAAATTCTTTGGTCAGTCGTTTTTTCTGTGTTCATTTTTATTTAATTTTTCTTGATTTTTTAAAATAGCGAATCAAGTAAGTCATATTTTCACTGTTATATATAGGGGGACTTAAGTAGTCTTATGAGAATAAGGAAAGTCTTGATAGCAATTTTAAGGGAGGAAAAATTGATGAATAGCATATTAGAATACAGCATCCAGCTTGCCATGCTTAGGCAATTATTAAGTGAAAAACTAATAAATAAACAAGAATATTTTAAGATTAAAAAGCATCTTATGGAAAAATATAAGATTTCTTCAGATTTGACCTGCTAAATTTAACTAGTTGCGGTAGAATAGGATCGTATAGAGGGATACAAAAGTGAGGTGAGATTATGAAGAAGGTTGAAGTCATTAAAGGTGAAGGGCTTTTAAATGGAAGAAGAAATGGTGCAGAGATAAATTTGAAAAGAGTAGCAGCCTATTGTAGGGTAAGTACAGATAGTGAGGATCAGCTTCAAAGTTATCATTCCCAAGTTAAATACTATACAGACTTAATCAATGAAAATCCTGATTGGACTATGGCAGGGATATATGCAGATGAAGCTATCACAGGCACACAGATAGACAAAAGACTAGATTTTCAAAGGCTAATAAATGATTGCATGAATGGGGATATAGATATGGTAATTACAAAATCTATATCTAGATTCGCTAGAAATACTTTAGATACACTAAAATATGTAAGGCAATTAAAAGAAATGAATGTAGCAGTATTTTTTGAGGAAGAAAATATCAATACCCTAACCATGGATGGAGAATTACTCCTAGTTATACTTAGCTCTGTTGCCCAGCAAGAAGTAGAAAATATTTCAGCCAACGTTAAAAAGGGCTTAAAGATGAAAATGCAAAGAGGGGAACTAGTTGGCTTTCATGGTTGTCTAGGTTATGATTATGATAGTGAAAATAAAACTATATCCATAAACGAAGATGAGGCTGAAATAGTAAGATATATTTTTAAGAGATACTTAGAGGGGGCAGGGGGAAGTGTAATATGTAGGGAGTTAGAAAACCTTGGTTACAAATCCCCTAGAGGATCTATCAAATGGTCAGCAACTACTGTACTAGGAATTATAAAGAATGAAAAGTACAAGGGAGACCTTTTGATGGGAAAGACCTTTACTCTAGACCCCATTACTAAAAGAAGGCTAGAAAACTTTGGTGAAGAAGATAAGTTTTATATAAAAGACCACCATGAGCCAATCATAAGTCAAGAGGACTTTGATAAGGCTCAAGTCATTAGACTTAGAAGGGCTAAAAATAGAAATACTGTAGGCTCAAAGAATGGAAAAAGGGACAAATTCAGTAGGGAATATGCTTTTTCCTGTCTATTAGAATGTGGCTTCTGTGGTTCAAATTTATCCAGAAGGTCCTGGCATAGTAAATCCCAATATAAGAAGACTGTTTGGCAATGTGTAACTGGGACCAAGAAGGGAAAGAAGTTTTGTCCTAATAGCAAGGGGATAGAGGAAATAGCAATAGAAAAAGCATTTTTGGAGAGCTACAGGCAACTTACATCAAATAATAAAGATATTGTAAGTGGTTTTCTAGAATTAGTTGAAGCAAGCTTAAATGATAAGAGTCTTGAGAAAAATATTAAAAAGCTAGATAGGGAAATAGCCCATCTTTTAAACAAGCAAAACTCTTTAGTAGATTTAAGACTAGAAGAAAAAATAGACGAAGATCTATATGAAGAAAAATACCTATCCCTTCAGAAGGAGTATTCAGAAAAGAATAAGGAAAAAGAAGCTCTAGAATATAGCCTAGAGAACAATAATGAAATAAAGAATAGGATGAAGGACTTTAAATCCATGCTGGAAAGAAAAGAAGTTCTAAAAGACTTTGACAGGTATGTATTTGAAAGTATAGTAGAAAAGGTAATTGTTGGTGAAGTAGACGAAGATGGCAAGGTGGATCCATATAAGCTTACCTTCGTATATAAGACTGGCTTTAAGGATGGATTAAATGGAGAAGACTTTAAATCGCCTAGAAAAAATGCAAAGAAGAAAAACAAATCCATAGGAAAAGATTCTGCTGAATTGTCTTCCTATACTAATAACTACTTAGACAAATCATGTTCCCATAGTATTGATGACACACGTTGAGTGCGTGGTATTGATGTCGCGGCTGTAAGCCTTTATTTTACTGGGTTTCCGGAATTACATCCAAGTTGTCTACTCGATCTAAAGGGTAAAAATGTGTACACGGGAACATATCGAGGGGGTATTTTGGGGGTATAATTTGAGCCCTAAAATAGGTAGGGTTGAGTTGACAGGTTAGATAACACAAAGGTTGAGGAGACATGATGGATGTTTGCATTATGTAAGGGTACTTATGCCTCGAGTAGGCTTTTCATCTTATTGTAGACTGAAATACGTTGAAGTTGTTCGTTTCTTCGTATATAATAGAAATTGGAATTTTATACTTTGAGAGGTAATCGTATGGATTACATAACTGCAAAGCAGGCCGCTGAAAAATGGCATATCTCTCAACGCAGAGTTCAGGTACTATGCGTACAAGGTAGGATACGGGGTGCCGTACGCTTAGGCTGGGCATGGGCGATACCAAAAGATGCGAAGAAGCCCATTGACTTGCGAGTTGACTCTAAGAAGATGCATCAAAGTCAGAATTAAGATACTTTCTAAATTTATTTATAAGTTATAAGGAGCGATTGGAACATGGATAACCAGGTTTACAATTCGATTGCTAGTTTCATATGGGGAATTGCTGACGACTGCCTCCGTGATATATATGTACGCGGTAAATACCGCGATGTTATTCTGCCGATGACGGTGATACGTCGTCTTGACGCAATGCTTGAAGATACCAAGCAGGCGGTACTGGATATGAAGAAAACGTTGGACGCCGCCGGTATAACTAACCAATGGCCGGCGCTTTGCAACGCTGCAGGGCAGGCTTTTTGCAATGCTTCTCCATTCCGGCTGCGTGACCGAAGAGTGGAATACAAATCATGTTCTATTTATGGACGACAATGATTACATTGAAAAGTTGTTTACTGGGATAACAGGATAATACCACAGATAGAAATACG
>JGI24711J26586_10003686_pt1 | contig 9982 bp, 11 predicted proteins | sample BioPla3DNA1_FD_26586 | JGI IMG/M metagenome (IMG submission 26586)
CGCATATTGGACATTCAAATTTTGAACCTGCTCTAAAATCTATATAAATATGAAGTTCACCTGTTTCTTTATCAAATTCTACTTTTTTTACGTATAAGGGTGTTAGTGCCGGCATAGAATGGCGGTTATTGCCAAAGTTACTGACGGAAGGTGCATTCCAACCACTTTGGCGGAAAAGAAAGGATGACTAAGTACAAAAGTCATCCAGCAAATACAAATATTAGAAGTTTATGATGCCAGCTAATGCTCTAAGAGCAAAAGCCACAGTAGTGCCGTCAACGGAATTATCTATAGCCTCGATAAGGTTTTCTGTATTGTAAAATATATCATCAAGGCTGGATATATGACAGCCCGCACGAAAGTCAGGAATGCATGCAAATATACCACGTGATGACCTTCCAATAAAAACCTGTATGCTTGAGCGACTTTTAATGAATATTTCATATAAACCGCCATAATCAAGTATTTTATCAATTACTCCATCCCAAGACTCGGTTTCACCTTTTTTCCAAGTAATAGAACAAGAGAACTTCATTTCAAACACCTCAATTCCTAAACTCATTCAGCACGCGTTCAAGAGCATCATTATTCATGATACTTAGTTCTTTGGACTCCATATCTATTAAGCAATGTCTGCAAATGCTATTGATAACTCTTGGTGTGCCGGATGTAAATTGGTGTATTTTCTTTACAACATCATCGGGAAAACACATGGAAACATTGGATAGATTTAGCTGGTGGATTATATACTCCTTAGTTTGTTCTTCATTTAGAGGATTTACCCGATAATGAGTTGCGACACACTGACGAAGAGATTCAAGGCTTCTTAGTTTAATAGTATCCCAAAGTTCGGGATGACCAATTAATAATAAGGTTAAAAGGCTCCTTGAGTCTATGTCAAAGCTAAGAAGATATCTAAACTCACGAAGCGTTTGCATAGGTAGCTCTTGAGCGTTATCAATGACAATAACAAGTACGCGACCATGAGATTGATGCAGATTTATGACAGCCTCTTTAAATTGCTTCTTCATTTTATCAATATAAGCAGCTGGCTGCACAGATAAAGAACAAAGAAGGTGCGATTATAAGTTTTTTGGCTTTAGGTCAGCATCGTTGATATAGCAAAATAGAAACTTTGATTTATCAAGATTTGACTCGAGGAGTCTTATCAAAGTTGATTTGCCCATGCCGGGTGTGCCAGTTATGACACCTAGCCCTTTAGCTGCAATAGCATATTTAAGCCGTGCAAAGCCCTCGTTGATTTGCGGTAGTTCCAGCATATCCTTCACTGGAATATCTCTTAAAAATGATTGTTGAGCAAGCATTAGAAATCACCGCCTTCCTTGACAACAGAGGAGAATTGAACAGGATCAATTGCTTTGAGCTTGTGACCGACAAGCTGCTCAAGAAAGTTGATTCCGCTAGGTGTTACAGGCGGTATATCGGCAGAATAATCATTGCTAAAGCCTTTCTTGCTATGGCGGTGGATTTTTGCAGGGGTAGCATCCTTGTATTGCTTCCCTTCATAGTATATCCGGATGCCTCTTGTCAAATCATAAGGATCATACTGATTTGAATCTTTTTGCCGCATAAAAACGCATCAACTTCATACTCATTTGTTTCAACAGATATAAGTCCGGTTTTAGAAACGCTTCTTGTATCTTTCATTAGAAACGCTTCATAAATAGTATCAAGAGTCGGCTTTTTTAAAGGTGTTTCGTCACCCTCCCAACGTGATATAGGAGCTTGCTTTGTTGAAGAATGCTTTCTTCGGTTATAAAACTGATTGAGCCATACCGAAAAAACATTATTGAGCTCCAGTAAATTGGTAATCTTACCTTCCTTAATAAGAAGCTCCACTTCGCTTTTGAAAGAACTTTCTACAAATTGAAACAGTTTTTCGCACTTACCTTTACCTTGGGGCTTGTATGGACGACTGTGTAACAGCTGTATCCCTAAAGTTGAACAGATGTTTTGAAGATGATGAGAGGAATACACGGCACCATTATCACAGTAAATATTAGAAGGACAACCATATAGAATAATCCACTTTTTAAGTGAGTCCTCTAATGAAGGCAACTGCTCCTTCCAGTAAAACTGGGCATACACCAGGCGAGAAAAGTCATCAATCCAAGCAAACAAGTATACTTGACGCTCTTGACCAGGTCGCGATGGATCCGGCAATTTAAGGGTATAGTGTGTGTCACCCTGAAGTATTTCTCCCCTATGAAGAGCACCATAACGTGTGTACCTGCCTGTTTTACTACCTCTTGTAGGTGTTGTAAGTTTATGCTTTGTAAACCAGTCATAAACGGTACTTCTTTTTAAAACTCCTTTTGGTACCTTCCCTGACTCCTCCAGCATAAAAATAATAGTATCAATGCTGCGTGACATATTCTCGCGCTTTAGCTGACAGGCAGCATCAACATATTCCTCCGGCGCTTGTATGGATCTTTCTCGTACTTTAGGTTTCAATGCGTTGATACCGCCTTTTTCATATTGTGACAGATAGCGTTCAAGTGTCCTTAATCCTATTTTCGGAAGCCCCTCATATATGCCTGCTGAAATGTTTCTCAATATGGCATATCTTTCTCCGGAGGTTAGATTCTGCTTTGAAACGTTAACGACTGGTGCAATAAATCGGTAACGTTCATTTGCAATTTGCTCAGCTTTTATTTCATTCATCAAATAACACACCCTTTCTCTATTTGAGCGCATTTTATCATCTGAGAAAGTAGATTGAAACTAAGAATATTGTTAAAAACGATTAAGCACCGGATAACACCTTACAAAAGAGCAATTATTTCTTGTGCCAAGTTGCGTTGGAGCTCCGCCGAACTTAAAACATATTACCAATACCGATAAAATTGGCACACTTTTCTAAGTATTTGGCGGATTCTAATTTTGTAGAGGCGGAAACGGCATGACAAAAAGACCAGTGCTGAATAGGTATGCCTTAAGATAAAACGAGGCTGTNTGCATAAAAGTAATAGCTTATCGCTCCCGCTAAATGAATATCAAAGCTTTTTATATACTCCATTATTAAATCAGCTTTTCTTTTTATTTCGCTAAGTTTATTTAGCATTGTCTCGGAATTTTGAGTTGCTGCGCTATATGATGGAATATTTCCTATTAGGAATTTTTCAACTCTGTTTTCGGCAGAAACTATCATTTTGCTGAACTTATATATCCAACGACGTATTGTCCAAGGTGATGGCGACGGTTCTTCAGCTAAATTTTCAGCNGAAGTGCCTTCAGCATAATGCCTTTGTAATATGTCCTCGATAACCGTATTAATATGCCTTTGATAACGTGTTATAAAATGAGGAAGAAGAGAATATGTCTTCTTTGTTTCAGGACAATAAAAGCGATACACAATTACANTAATAACTCTTTTATCGTACAATATGAGCTTTCTCTTGTAGCAACCACATTTGTAATATTTCTTACCTTTCAAGGGGTGTTTATCTGGTATTTCCATAGGACCAATAAAACATTTTTTGATTAACCCATTGAATATAGGCTTACACAATGTTAAAATAATCATGTTTTTTTGGTTGGGACTACTCCTAATGGTAGTTTCCTTTTTTTTATTCATTTTACTTTAGTTAACTGACAAAGTAAAGTGAATATCCCCGCCAATTTAAATTGTCGGGGACAGTCTTTATTGAATTGAACGAGAATGAGAAAATGGATGTTAACGGTGGAGGCCCAGTTTTAATTGCAATTGGAGTAGGTTTTGCTGGGTATTTTGCGTATGAGTTTGCAAATGAAGGTGTTAAAAGATCTACTGGTAAAACTATTCCAGAAAATGCATCCTATTATACAGGAAAAGCTTTAAGCGGTATAGGTAGCGGATTAAAGTCGGTTGGTGACTTCTTAACTAAATAGTAAAAATAGTAACCTTGGAAAGGAGACAGTAACATGGGTAATGAAATAGTTTTGAAAAACTCATATTTTGTTGAACTGAATGAAAACGAGTCAATGGACACAAATGGAGGTGCATTTTGGGTTCCAGCACTTATTGGTGTTGGAGTTGCACTTGTTGCTAATGAAGTTGTTGAAAGAACAACTGGAAAAAGTGTTGTAACACATGTAGGCGATGGAATAAAAGCAATTGGTGGTGGCTTACAAAGTGTAGGGGACAAGCTTTGGAAATAGACAAAGTCTTAACCAAAAATGCTGACTAAGTTATTTACTTATATATTTAATGTAGATTATAATGGGAATAGATTGTTGAATATTCTATTTCCATTTGTCTATTGTAACTGAATTTATATGAAAAGGAATGCTTTATGGAGAAGTTAAAAACAGTGTTGAGTATAATATTGGGAATTATATTGGTAATTTTATTGTTAATAGCTAAAGATTACTTTAAACTGCGAAGTGAAAAGTTGTTAATCATGAAAAATGATTTAACTGAAAGTTATTATGATACAAATAAACTCAAAGCAATGTTGCAAGAAAATCTAGGAGAAAAATATACGGGTGAGATAAAGACGGATTTCGATAATTTTGTTTTGACTAAAGTCCTAAGTAGTATTTCGGAATTAGAGAATGAAAAATATAAAAGATATGATTCATTTTTATCAATAAAGGATATGAAAGAATACACTGACTCTCGCAGGGATAAGGCAGAGAATATTAATGGAAAACAAATAAACCAAAATACTTACTATTTAGACATAAATCATTTTTTTGATGGAGTGACGTTTAAGAAAGTTTTTTCATTATCTCATCAATTTAGAAATTATAAAAATCTTATTATTGATTTACGAGATAACAGTGGTGGAACTTTTGATGAGTTAAAAGATGTCGCAAGTTTATTTTTGGAAAAGGGCAAAGTTATTTATCAACTAAATTATGGAAAAGAAAAGGATTGTATTGTATCTAATAATGGAGAACCTTTTGTGTTTGATAATATTGTAATGCTGACAAATTATAATACTGCGAGCGTGTCTGAACTTTTTATTCTGGCATTAAAAGAAAATCTAAGCAATGTAAAAGTAATTGGCACTGGAACTTACGGTAAATCAATTTCATATTCATTTAGGAATTTTAAAGATGGTTCTGCTATGGTTTTTATAACCTCAATAATGGTAGGAGCTAACAATACTCCTATTGATATCAATGGAATACAGCCAGATGTTATGATTGGTAATACTGAAGATTTTTACAATAGTATAATTGATGAAAACAAGAGAAAGGATGCTATCGAAAGTGATAGTAAACGGCAGTTTGATGAAGCTTTAAATTATTTGAATGCGAAAGAATAGTGAAGGGTTGATATTATGAAACTAATTATTGCAAACAAGATACCAGAAAATACAGAGTTTTGCCCTGTTGAAGAAGGTTGGAAATCACTTAAGGAGCCTAAGAGTGTGGTTGTTACCATGTTAATATCTTTGCCGATTGGTTTGTTGATGTCTTCAATTGTAATAGGCATAGCAAATTTGTATGGTATTAAGTCTGATATCAAGCTTAATATTAGCTTGATATTAGCATTACTCATTGTAATACCTATTCATGAAGCAATTCACGCTTTAGCATTTCCAGAATCTATTAAGTCAGACAAAGTTATTTTTGGAATTTTGCCAAAGGTTGGTGCATTCTATGCTCACTATGAAGGAGAAATGAAAAAGATAAGATTCCTGATAACGTTATTAGCACCGTTAATTATTATTACGGTTATTCCACTTGCGTTTTTATGCATAACTGGCATTAATTTGCCTTTTATAATTAAGATTTCATCTGTAAATGCTTTATGTGCTTGTGCGGATGTATTTGGATTTTTTGTGATTCTATTTCAACTTCCCAAAAACTCCTTGTTAAGAAACAAGGGGATTAAAACATATTGGAAGCCACTTTGAAAATAAATTGATTTTGATTATGATTATACCAGAAAATGTGAGGAGATAAATTTGTTTTATAAAAAATACTATTGTGTAAAACAGTATGATGTTGCGGATTGCGGAGTAGCATGTCTTGCAACAATAAGTAAGCAATACGGCTTAAAGATACCGATTACAAAAATACGAGAAGTTGCGGGAACAGATAAGCAAGGTACAAATGCTTATGGTCTAATAAAAGCAGCTGAACAATTAGGTTTTACGTCTAAAGCTGTCCGTGGCAATCAGGAGGCTTTTTTTCTGAGTTTCCACTTCCAGCAATTGCCCATGTGGTAGTTGATGGAAGTTTACTTCATTATGTTGTAATTCATAAAATATCAAAAAAAGAAGTTATTGTTGCCGATCCGGGAAAGGGCATTGTCAAGTATACTCCAGAAGAGTTTTTCAAAATTTGGACAGGTGTGCTTATACTACTCGTACCCTCCGCTCAATTCAAAAAAGGAGACGAAACAAAGGGAATATTCTCACGTTTTTTTGGGTTATTGATTCCTCAAAAGAAGCTGATTGTAAATATATTTATGGCATCCCTTATATACACTATTTTAGGGATATTGGGGTCTTTCTATTTTAAATTCATGATGGATGATATTTTGCCAAACAATTTAATGAAAACACTTCATATTGTTTCGGTGGGTATTATACTTTTAAGTGTGTTTAAACTGTTGTTAAATGCATTTAGGTCACATTTGCTTCTATACCTCAGTCAAAAGCTAGACATATCCTTAATCCTTGGGTATTACAGTCATGTTTTACAGTTACCCATGAACTTCTTTGGAACACGCAAAGTTGGAGAAATAATATCAAGGTTTATGGATGCTTCGAAGGTACGGGAAGCAATATCAGGAGCAACACTCACAATAATGATAGATACCTTAATGGCAATAGCAGGTGGAATAATACTGTATTATCAAAGTTCGTTTTTATTTGCTATTGCTTTTATTATGGTTATAGCCTATGCAATAATTGTATTTTCCTTTAATAAGCCGATAAGAAATATAAACCGGGTGCAGATGGAAAACAATGCACAGCTTACATCATATCTTGTTGAGTCCTTAAATGGTATTGAAACTGTTAAAACTTTTAATGCTGAACGTAAAGCAAATATTGAAACTGAAAAAAATTTGTAAAGCTTTTGAAGAGCGTTTTTAAAGGTAGTTGGATAAATAATCTTGAAAGTTCTCTGACGGGATTTGTTGCTTCAGTCGGAGGAATTGTAATCCTTTGGGTGGGAGCATACAGTGTTATAAAGGGTGATATGTCAGTTGGTCAGCTATTGGCTTTCAATGCTCTGCTTGCCTATTTTCTCGACCCTATAAAAAATTTGATTAATCTCCAGCCTATGATGCAGACTGCTATTGTTGCTTCTGATAGGTTGGGCGAAATATTAGACTTGGAGCTTGAGAAAAGTGAAAGTGAAGATAAAAAAATAGCACCAAAGACACTTAAAGGCTTGATAGAATTTAAAGATTTGGACTTCCGTTACGGTACTAGACAGCTAGTTTTGAAAAATATTAACCTTAAAATAAATAGCGGTGAAAAAATTGCATTTGTTGGTGAAAGCGGTTCGGGTAAAACAACCTTGGTAAAGCTACTATTGAACCTGTATAAATGGGAAAAGGGCGAAATTCTCATAAACGGTTATAATGTCAAGGATATAAACATGAATTATCTGCGTGAACACATTGCATATATTTCACAAGACATCTTCCTCTTCAGCGGTACTATATATGAGAACCTTACTCTTGGTATAGAAAACCCGGATATGGAAACTGTTATTGAGTCGGCAAAGATGGCAAAGGCACATGATTTTATTAACGAAATGCCGTTAAGATATGAAACTATGCTGGAGGAAAACGGTTCCAACCTTTCAGGTGGGCAGAAGCAAAGACTGGCTATAACGAGGGCACTGCTTAAAAAACCTGATATACTAATAATGGATGAAGCTACAAGTAATCTTGACTCAATAACCGAAAAAGCAATAGAACATACAATTAACGAACACACACAAGGCATTACTACTCTTATAATTGCACATAGGCTTTCCACAATAATGAGGTGTGATAAAATTTATGTTATGGACAGGGGTGAGTTTGTGGAAAGTGGAACTCATCATGAACTGATGCAGAAAAAGAGTTTGTACTATGAACTATGGAAGGAACAGTTACCTGAGACTAATGAAAAGGAATTAAAAAAGGAAGCTGGTATTCCATCAATTCCCATTGTACCTTTTGTCGGAGAAGCATTTGAATCATTAGTGGCAAAGGAAGGTGAGGGAGAATGAAGACCTACATACAAGATATAAAGGATATGTCTGACAGCAGGGAAATGCTGGAAGCAAAACCTCGCTTTTTCATGGCATTGTTTGTATATATACTTCTTGCAATTATTGGTGTAGCATTGATTTGGGCATATTTCGGTGAAATAGAAGACTATGCTAAGGCAAACGGTGCAGTAAGACCGGGTGACAGGATAAGCACGATAAGGAATTCTGTATCGGGAAGAGTAGACAAGGTTAACATTGAAGAAGGTATGCGTGTCAAAAAGGGTGATATACTTTATACCATCGAGATTAATGGAATTTTGATTGATAAGGATGAGAAAGCAAAGATTGTTTCAAGGCTTGAAAAGGAAAACGAGAACCTTTTGAAGTTCAAGCAAAGTATACAGGAAGAGAAAAATCTCTTTGATTCCGGGAATGCTGATGAGGTTGATTATTTTAACCGCTTTCAGAAGTATCTGACAGATAGGATAATAAATATTCAACAGATGGATAACTCCAAGCTTGACTTTATACAATTAAAAGGTGATGCTGAAGCCTCAAAGAAAATGGCAGAGATCAAACTGGAAAACTCAAAAGAGGTTTTGAAAAATCAAGAGACTTTGCTTGCTTCCGTTGAGGAGAATAAGAACTTGTTACAACAAGGCAGCACAGAGTATCAAAGAAAGTATGAAGATTTCGTATTTAACATAACTCGGTTGCACTCACTATATGCTCAAAAGAGTGATGCCTATGAAAGACTTAAAAAGCTTTATGATGCAGGTGGTGCTGCAAGGCAGGAACTGGATGATGCAAAAAATCAAATGGATCTTACAAAGTTGGATGCGGATAAATTCAAAAATGAATTTGTAATGAACCTGCAGACTTCAATCAAGCAATCTGAACAAAGCATTGAAGAACTTTCAGCTTCCATAAAAAAGTGGAAGGCAAGTCTTGATGCTTACAGCAACATAAGCCATAATACAGAACTGTCGCTTGAAAAGTTGCGTCTTGATACACTTGTGCAAATTGAGGATGGTCTGTCAGCAAATAGGACTAACATTGACAAGGCTAAAAGTGAATTAAAAAACCTTGAACTGAATTTGAAAGAAACCACCGTAACTTCTCCTATTGATGGTATAGTAAACCTATATACTGAAATCAACAGAGGCGATTTGCTTCAAACCGGAATTGACATTGCAGCAATTGTGCCAGATACAAGCACAGAATACAAGATTCAGATGATGGTATCTAATAAGGATATTGCAAGCATTAAAGAGGGGCAAAAAATCAAATATCATTTCCTTGCACTTCCCTATCGTGAATACGGTGAGGTGGAGGGCATAGTGAAAAAGATTGGTACGGATGCTAGGGTAGATAAGGAATCAGGAACAAGCTATTATATGGTGGAAGCTACCGTTGAAGAAACTGAACTTGAAAGCTACAAAGGAGTCAAATCCCAAATCAAGGTTGGAATGGCTTGTGAAGCACAGGTTGTGACCAAATCACGGAAAATACTGTGGTGGCTTCTTGAAAAGATAAATCTTATTGATTGAAAGGACAGATGATTGTGGTAAAAAATAAGCGTTTTGTTTCAATTGTTATTTTAATAACTTTAGGTATTGCAGTTACAGGTGTATATGCTGCTGGCAGAATCTATACCAATAAATCCCTTGATGACCTTAAGGGATATGTTGATAACAGTAATTTAAATATACAGGTGGTGGAATTACCTCAAGGAAAAGATATTGAGAAGGTTTTTCAGTCAGAAGTACTAAAGATGCTCAAAAAAGAGGGGAAAATTAATCAATTTATT